>Ga0255347_1002507_pt1 | contig 25905 bp, 23 predicted proteins | sample wastewater_treat_2_FD_192479 | JGI IMG/M metagenome (GOLD analysis project Ga0255347, IMG submission 192479) | Wastewater microbial communities from Lulu Island WWTP, Vancouver, Canada - plant24 | ecosystem: Engineered > WWTP > Wastewater > Unclassified | place: Canada: Vancouver, British...
ATAATGAAAAACTGCGAAGAAGCACTATCGGGGTGCTGGCTTCTAGCCATTGAAATAACCCCTCTGGTATGCTTCAAAGTATTATTAACACCATTAGTCAGAAACTCACCCTTAATTTTTTCAGCACTTCCACCCATACCGGTACCTGCTGGATCGCCACCCTGAATCATAAAACCTCTGATTACGCGGTGAAAAATCAAACCATCATAAAACTTCTGACTGACCAGCTTTCTAAAATTGGCCACAGTAAGCGGAGCAGCAGATTCATCTAACTGCAGTTTAATGATGCCGCCATCATCCATTTCAATAATAATCATATTTATCTCGCTTTCATTGCTTTTTCTATTTCTCTTTGCATATCTTTTTCTTTTAAAGACTGACGTTTGTCATATAAGGCCTTACCCTTGGCTAAGGCAATTTCCAGTTTGCATAGTCCTTTTTTTAAATACATTCTGGTAGGAACGATAGTATAGCCTTTCACTGAAACAGCCTTCCTTAATGTATTGATTTCATATCTGTGCAAAAGTAACTTTCTTTTTCTTTTCTCTTCATGGTTGAAAATATTGCCATGGTCATAAGCAGATATATGCATGTCAATAACAAAAGCTTCATTTCCAATGAAGTCGATATAAGCTTCTTTTAATTGAACACGACCCTGACGAATACTTTTGATTTCGGTACCGGTCAGCTGAATTCCGGCTTCGTAAAATTCTTCAAGAAAGTATTCGTGTCGGGCTTTTCGGTTTACCGCAATATTTTTTTCCATAAAATTCCCTTGACAAAAAAAGAACTGCCCAGTCCTTTTTTAGTTTTGTGTAATAATCAGTTTAATAATTACTAATATAAAGAATACTACTGCTGAAATTAAAGTTAACGTTGAGATAACTTTTTCAGGACCCCTTTCTTTTAAGTTACTAAAAAGGTTTAAACCACCACTTCCACCGGTGAAAGCTGCACTGACACCAGCTGATTTTCCGCTTTGTAAAAGAACTAAAAGAATAATAAATACCGCAACTACCATAATAAGAACATCTAACATACTACGCGGCTCCTTTCACTGTAAATGCTTTTATATTATAGCAAATCATTAATGCTAATTCAAATATAAATTATGGACTCTATTTAAACACGAACTTTTTAGATTGGCTTTTTTGTTTCTTTATGATGTTCATGTGTTTCCAATAAATATATAAGGTTTTTCAAATCAATTAAATAATACCGCCACCACCTCTGTTACCGCCAAATTCACAACCGTGAGTATGGTCATGACCGTAATACCATCTGCCGTAACGATAACCATAGTGAGACGGACAATTTGCACAATCGCCATCACAGGCACCCCCAAGGCCTCGTTTTTGGTCCTGGTTTGTCGAATCGCCAAAAAGAAGTTTCAAAAATCCTACTTCTTCTGGTTTGTCAGTAACTGAGTTATCATCATCTTCTTTTAACAAATCGTCAAAACTGTATTTATCCATAGTCCTTACCTCGTATTAATTACTATTTAAGAATATCAATTTATTATAACATGCCTGCTTTAAAAACAGGCTGTTTGCCTTACTTAAATAATGGATAGCTGGCAAAAAAAGACCGGTAATTTAAAACCGGTCTTAGATAGTAATTATATCATATTGCGGATCATTTAGTGCTTTCAGCATTACTTCGTATGGTGTCAGATTCAGTCCTTCCATTATTAATCTGAAAGTAGAAGCCGCTTGTCCAGAAACCAGCATGACATTGACATTATCCTCAAAGGCATGATAGGTGTCGTGTCGGCTGTCAACATTCCAGAAGACAATGTTGGGAATCTGATAGCCGTGCTGAGCAAACCGATCTTTCATTTCATCGTAGAAGCTTAAGTTTCCCCCTTTAATGCTGTAGGCATCAATTTCCATATCAGAAACAATGATGATAGACTGTGGTAAATCTTCTTGTGAACATTTTATTTCGACAGCTGTCTGCAGGACCGTCATAAAGGCTAACTCCAAATCCGTATTATAGCCAACCCTATGCTTCTCTACATATTTAATTTTATCGTATAAGGTAGTGCCGCTTACGTTAGCAATTTCCGGAACAGCACTGAAAGTCATATATTTTCCTGCAAAAGGTCCTTTGTTTCTTTCTGCAAAGTATATTGCCAGACCAACAGAGGTCGCCATTGGTCTGCCAGTCATTGATTCAGAAACATCGGCCATAACCAGGAAATTGTTTTCTCCACTTACATAGTTTGGCAAGGCCTTCCACTGCAATTCCAGAACATCGTTCTGTTCCTTACTGTATAGAATTTTTTCCACGATATTATATGGATATAAAGTGGCTGACTGGATTTTTGCCTGTCCCTTTTTAACTTCTTCAATGTAATCTGTAAATCTGACTTTATCTTTTTTGTAAAACGCATTTCTATATTTAGTCATGGCATTAGATGGCACATTTTCATAATTGATGCTATTCCAATCCTGAGCTGTCATATCTACTTCTACAACTTTTAGATAGGCTCTCAATTCAGTCAGCATTTTTCTGTAGTCTTTATAGCTCATCTTCCAGGCTTCAGCAAACCTTTTTGCCAGGGCTACGGTATCTTTGCTGGAAGTTGAAATTGACGGCATCCATTTAGCCAGCAGAGAGATTGAGTTTCCCTGTTCAGCATTTTCTTTATCCTGAACCAGCTGCTCTTGAACCAGCTGTACCATCTCTTTTTCTACAGAACTGTCAAACAGGATAAACAGGTCATCCCATCTGCCAAAGTGAGAAACCAGATGCAGGTTTTTCAATAGAACAGCGGGACTGATTTTAGCCAATTCTTTCAGCATATATCTGAAAGTATCTCTTTCCCCTAAACCGCCACGGATATTTCTGGTGTAAAAAGCCAGTTTGGTCGCTAAAAGAGCATCCTCTGAGAATGCTGAATTAAACTTTAATCTGATGTCTTCTTCTGTTCTGGTTCTTAAAGCACCGCTAATCGCAAATAAGTCCAGCAAACTAGAAGTTGTGGTGTCAACCGCATAGGCCAGATTTTCTGTCAGGGTGCCAGCGGTTCTTTTCTCCAGTTCCTTAATAAACATAATATCCTTCTTTCCGAGACGCAAATCTTCTTGAAAACGAAAATTTTTAGACCTAAGCTGATTGCAGTTAACGCGCCTCTATTTATTTTTTGTGCTGAAAATTAACAATCTTACCACAAGAACACAAAGGTACTTGAAAATAAGTAAGTGTTTTAATACAAATAATGATAGCACAGATTGAATATGTTGTGCCAACATATTTAGCGATAAAATGATAATGACATTAAAATTTTCCCAAAAAAAGACCAATTATGTGAAATGGGTCTGATTTTATAATTTTCCGAGATGCGCTTTTTTAAGCGAAACGAAACCGGGTTCCCAATCTCAGAGTCGCACAAATCTTCTTGAAACGAAAACTTTGATCTAGGCTGGTTGCAGTTAACGCATCTCTAACATTATTTTAAGCACTCCAAAAAAACTGTCAAGATAATAACCGGAAAAAATCAATACTTTTAAAAAAAAGAAAAAATATAAATAATGGAAATAGTAAATTTAAGATGTATAATTAGATAGGTTCTAAATAAGGATGTGTTAAAAATGAAAGAACGATTATTAAAGCTGTTTAATAAGAAGAATAAATGGACATTAGAAGAGTTAAGAAAGAAAATAGTTACTGATAACTCGGAAAAACTGGTAGAGCTGATGAGAACCTTAAATGCTCTGGTTGCTGAAAGAAAAGTGGTTAATAATCATGCCTACTACTTTCTGGTCAAAGAAGAAGATGTTGTTGGCAAGGTTAAAGATATTTCCCGATATGAAATTGCGGTCAGCAGTTCTGATAAAAAAGTATATGTCGAAAAGAAATATGCTAAAAATGTTTTTGTTGAAGATGAAGTTTTAGCGGTCAGAGAAAAGGGCATCTGGAAGGTAAAACATATCTTTGCTCATAATATCTATCGAATTACCGGTTACTTTATCAGATTAAAAGGCAGGCTGGTTTTTCATAGTGATATTGATTTTCATCGTGACTTTGAAATAGCTAATATCCGACAATTCAATATCAATGTCAATGACAGAGTTGTTGTCAAAGTAATAAAATATGATAATCCGATGATAGTGGAAATTGAAAAAGTAATCGGCAACAACAAAGATAAAGGTGTTGATATTACGGCTTTGTTAATTAAAAACAATGTCCGGATGGACTTTAATAGCAAGGTTGAAGAAGAGGCCGGAAATCTGCCTGTAAAAGTTACTGCCAGGGAAATCAAATCAAGAATAGATTTAAGATTTATGCAGACTGTGACAATTGATGGTGATGATGCTAAAGACTTCGATGATGCTATCAGCATCATTAAAAAGGAAGATGGTTACAGCCTTTATGTTCATATTGCTGATGTTTCTCACTATGTCAGGGAAGGAAGCGCCATTGATAAGGAGGCTTATGCCAGATGTACCAGCATTTATGTCTGTGACCGTGTTGTGCCGATGCTTCCTTTTGAGTTAAGCAACGGAATCTGTTCTTTAAATGAAAATGTTGAAAGAAATACCATAACCTGTCAGATTGAAGTTGACAGTCAGGGCAGATGCCAGTCGTATACAATTTATCCAAGTGTGATTTTTTCTGATCGTCGCTGTACTTATAAAAAAGTAAACGCCTGCCTTGATGGCAATGAAGCGGCAATTGAAGAATATGCCAGTCTGCAGGATATGATTGCCAATATGGCTGATTGTGCCAGTTTACTGGAAAAACAGGCTAAATTAAGAGGAAGCATTGAATTTTCCAGTATTGAACCGGTTATTGAACTAAACAGCAAAGGAAAACCAATCAACATCACCTTAAGGGAAATGGGTGAAGCAGAAAATATCATCGAACAGTTTATGATTGCAGCCAATGTCTGTGTCTCTAACTATATGGATAACAACGATATTCCTTCAATGTATCGTGTGCACTTAGCACCAGAATACGAAGACCTGCTGAAGCTTAAGAATATCTGTGCCAACTTTAATGTTGATGTCGATATTGAAGAAATCACTCCTGCCACTATCCAGAAACTTTTGAGCAGTATTGAAGATGAAAGTGTCTATCTGGCAGTCAGTAACATTACCCTAAGAGCAATGAAGAAAGCCAGCTACAGCCATCAGTGTTTAGGGCATTTTGGTTTATCACTGGACCAATACTGTCATTTTACAGCTCCGATCAGAAGATATTCCGATTTAGTTGTTCATCGAATGCTCAGAAAATATCTGTTCGAAAATTTCCAGGGAAATAAAGAAAAAGATCATTCAAAGATAGAGAAACAGGCTTTACAGATGTCTAATAAAGAACTGGAAGCAATTATGGTGGAAAGAGAAATCAATGACTATAAGATTGCAGAATATATGGAAAGCTTTATTGGTGATGTTTTTGAAGGGACAATTGTATCAATATTAGAGTTCGGCTTCTTTGTTCAGCTGGACAACTCTGCAGAGGGGCTGGTACCAATCAGATCACTTCACGGCTATTATGAGTATGAAGAAAAGACAATGAGCCTGATAGGGCCAAGAAAGTCCTATACCATTGGCACTAGAGTTGATGTAAAAGTTACTGATGTCAATGTTTCGAAAGGGCAGATTGGTTTTGCAATAGTATAAATTATGGCAAAGCTTTCGTTTGTCATACATTATTCAGTTAGTTATATAAAATATTAATATACATACTAAAACGAATAAAGAGATGGTAATCTCCATATAACAGGACGAAAAATGGCAGACAAGAGAAGAACTATCAGATACTAGGGACACTTTTACTGTTATTAATGGCGAAGGTCGGACAATAATAACCGGCCCAGAAGCAATAGATATTTCTAAACCTGGTTATTATCCTTTTTCAATAACTTTAACAGAGGGTAAAGTAAGTGTGTCTACGGGATTAACCTTAACAGCGACCGAAGAAGTACCAGAGGCTGAAGGACCAGCAGCTTACTGATATCAATTACTTAGGCAGTAGAAAACTATTGCTTTATAAATAGTTGTGATAATATTAAATAAGTAAAAAAGGTGTAATGAATGTGATGATTTAAAAATTATTTTAAAAGAAAAAAGAGGTTGAAAGATATAGAGCATGAACGAAGAAAGAAAGAGTAAAAATATATTTGTCTTAGGATGTGGAAGATGGGGAAGTTTTATTGCCTGGTATTTAAACAGCATCGGTCATAAGGTAAAGCTGTATGGAAGAGCAAATTCTATGAATATTAAACGCTTTATGGAAACCAGAAAAAACGACTATATAACACTGCCTGAAGCGATTACTTTAACAACTGATATTGAAGATATCAAGAATGCTGATTATGTAGTAGTTTCAGTAAATTCTCAAAATCTAGGCGAAGTCCTGAGTGAAGTAAAAAAGTTAGAGGTAAAAGATAAAACTTTCATCTTATGTATGAAAGGAATTGAAATAGAAACCGGTAAAAGACTGTCACAGATAGCTGAAGAAAAGCTTGATGAAAGTAACAGAATTGCGGTCTGGTTAGGCCCGGGACATGTTCAGGAGTTTTACCGTGGCGTTCCTAACTGTATGGTTATTGACAGTAAGGATGACAGTGTAAAGAATGAAATTATTGAAAACATTTCGAGTAATTTAATAAGATTCTATTATGGAACAGATCTGATTGGTAATGAAATCGGAGCAGCAGCTAAAAATGTTATCGGCATTGCTGCTGGTATGCTGGATGGTTTTGACTTGACCTCTTTAAAAGGGGCTTTAATGGCTCGAGGAACAATGGAGATTTCAAGGCTAATTATTGCGATGGGCGGAAAACCAAGCACGGTTTATGGATTGTGTCATTTAGGCGACTATGAAGCTACCCTATTTTCTGATCATAGCCAGAATTTAACTTTCGGCAGAAGGTTTGTTACCAAAGAGCCATATGAAAAACTTGCTGAAGGCTACTATACCGTAAAAGCCTTAAGGAAACTTGGAGAAAAAAACTATGTTGTTTTACCAATCATCGATGCTGTATACCGCATTCTGTATGAAAACAAGGATCCTAAAAAGGAACTGGATAAGCTTTTCCAGAGAAGTTTAAAGGATGAATTTATCTAATAAGGAAGATTAAAATGGACTTCACATTTCCTGTTATTGTTGTAGCAGCAGTTATTTTTGGATTATTTGTCTACTATAACGGATATTCGTATATAAGGCATAATCCTGAGGTCAGAGAAAACCAGATAAAAGTTGCCTGTGTGGGTGACAGTATTACTTATGGTTTTGCAGTCAGTAACTGGCCGCAAAACAATTATCCCAGACAGCTGCAGATTTTAATGGGGGATAACTATAATGTGGCAAATTTCGGAGTTAGTGGATGTAGTGTTGGCAGAAAAACCGACTTCCCATACCTGAAAACCAAAGAATATCTGGATTCATTGAAATACAAACCGGATATATTAGTGTTCATGATGGGTTCAAATGATTCAAAATCTAATAACTGGACCGGCAGAGAAAGATTTAAAGAAGATTATTTGAACCTGTTAGATAGTTATGTCCAAGAAGGGACTATGAAAATATATCTGTGCACAGTTTCAAAAGCTAATTTTCCTAAAGGTCGAACTAGCGGAATGACAAATTATGGTGTTCAGCCCAAAGTGATTGAAGAAATTGTTGACATTATCAAAGAGGTAGCCAGGGAAAGAAATTATGAATTAATTGATATCAATAAACTGACCGCAGATAATCGCAATTTTTTTGGCATGGATATTGTTCATCTTAATAAAGATGGGGCACTGGCTCTTGCCGAGAAAGTTTATGAGCATATCAGAACAAGCGAAGGCGAATGATTTCGCTTGTTTATTAATAAAAAGACATATTAGTTGTATAATATAAATAGTACTAATTAAGAAATAATTAAATATTAAGGAGAAATAATTTATGAAAATAGGAGCTTATTACCTTGTATCAAGTAACACATCAGGACAGTCAATTGACGATGCTAATTATCTGATGATTAAAGAGCTGTCATCTTTGATAGGGAAAAAAATTGATGTGGTCAGTCTGGAAACCTTGAATCAATATGACTTTATTTTTACTTTCATTGGCGGGGGAGGTACGGAAGCAAGATTTCTTAAAGCCCTGGATAAACTTCCACAGCCAGTCTTTATTTTGGCAACTCCAAACAACAACTCTCTGGCTGCTTCAATGGAAATACTGTCTTATTTAAAGCAGAACGATATTGAAGGAGAAATTATTCATGGTTCTCTAGAGAAGATGGCTAAAAGAATTGCGGACCTAGCTAAAGTTATTGCGGTTAAAAAGAGAATCAGCAGTTTTAAAATAGGAAGAGTAGGTAAACCTAGTGACTGGCTGATTTCTTCAGATGTCGATGCTGCTGAAAGCAAAAGACTAAATGGCATTGAAATTATTGATATTGAAATGAGAGAATTCTTTGAGGAAATTAAAAAGAGAGAATATCAGGACAATGAATATACTGAACTTATCAAAACAAAGGAATTTGATTCTAAAGAAGTAGAATTGTCTTTAGGCATCTATGGCGCATTAAAACGTCTTTGTGACCGGTATCAGCTAGACGGTGTAACAGTGCGCTGTTTTGATTTACTTGGTCCAATCAAATCAACGGGCTGCTTAGCTTTAGCTATTTTGAATGCTGAAGGAATCTATGCTTCTTGTGAGGGCGATGTTCCTTCGCTGATTTCAATGGCCATACTGGGAGAATTGACGGGCAATTCAATATTCCAGGCTAATCCATCAATGATTAATCCTGAAACCAGAGAAATGGTCTTCGCCCATTGTACTTTACCTGTTAATATGGTTACTGATTTTTCTTTAATGACACATTACGAATCAGGCTTAGGAGTAGCTTTAAGAGGAAAACTGCCAGTTGGTGATGTGACCCTGTTTAAATGTTCCGGATTAATGGACAGCTATTTTGCTGCACCGGCAAAACTGATAGAAAACCTGACAGAAGATGATCTGTGTCGCAGCCAGATAAAAATACTGATTGATGATGTTGCCATTGAATATTTTCTGACTGATTCAATCGGAAATCACCATCTGATCTGTACCGGAAATCACGTTGACATCGTAAATGAGTTCTTTAAATGGATATAAGAAGATTATTTTGGCAGAGAAAGAAAGATGACAATGCTTGATGAATTTTAAAAAGATTCTTCTGACCCTGCTGCTCGAAAAAAAGAATATCAGTACGTTGTTATACAGATGACTTTGAAGGAAAACTTTTTCGGGACAGAATACGGCAGTTTGGTTGAATTAGAAGAGGTCATTAACAAACAGGCTCAAAAAGGGTACCGTTTACATACTTTTACCACAATACCCGGCAGCAGCATGAACTTTGCCAAACCAAGGTTAAAAGTTACGATGGTATTTGAAAAGTAAGAAGACTCTATAAAGGCTATACTTTTGACAGACACATTTAGAAATACTTGTGTCTGTTTTTTGTTTTAAAAGTCTTATAGAAACAATCTTTACAAGAAATTTACATTGAGTTGCATATAGATTTTACTGTGCAGAATTATAATTAAAACGTAGCGAAAGCTAAAAACTCTATACAAGAGGGAAAAGGAAATTCAAAAGGAGATTTAAAATGAAGAAAATTATTAGATTATTAACGGTAATGCTTCTGCTTCTATCAGTTCTAGCTGGATGTACCAACAAACCAGAAGAAAAAGGCTCTGTAGCAACAGACGGTTCTACTTCTATGAGTAAAGTAATTGGTGCATTAGGTGAAGCGTTTGAACGAGAAACCGGCATTACAGTAACCTACAATGCTACAGGTTCTGGTGCAGGTATTTCAGCTGTTTTAGAAGGCAGATGTGACATTGGTCTGGCAAGCCGTAACCTTAAACAGGAAGAAATTGACAAAGGTCTTGTTGGAACAGTTCTTGCTTATGATGGTATCGCAATCATCGTGCATCCTGATAACCCAATCAATGATCTGGATTTAGAAACTATCGGAAAAATTTACACCGGTGAAATTACCAACTGGAGTGAAATTGGCGGAGAAGATGCAACAATCGTAGTTATCGGTCGTGAGGCTGGTAGCGGTACTAGAGATGGTTTTGAAGACATTACCAAAACCAAAGACAAATGTGTCTATCGTCAGGAATTAACTTCAACAGGTGACGTTATTACTACAGTTGCAAGCAACTCAGCAGCAATCGGTTATGCTTCAGTTGCTTCTGTAAAAGATACAGTAAAAGCTGTGACAGTAGGCGGCGTTGCACCAACTGAAGAAAATATTAAAAATGGTAGTTATGTCGTACAGCGTCCATTTGTTCTAGTAACCAAAAAGGATACAAAGCTTTCAGACAGTGCTCAGAAATTCTTCGATTATATGATTTCTGAAAAAGCTCGTAAGATTATTAGTGACACAGGTGTAGTTCCTGCTAACTAAAAATCAGAACAAAGGTGTGAAAAACACCCATTAACTAAAGAATTAACCAGCGACGGTACCATTTGTATCGTCGCTGAGTTCTATTGAGGGAGATCTATGAAGAAAAATAAAATTTTTGAGGATATCGTGCATGGCATATTCCTTATTTTAGGTTTGATTACTGTAGGATGTGTCGTGCTTATTACGATTTATCTTATCATATCCGGCCTTCCGGCCATCAAAGAAATTGGTTTAATTAATTTTTTATTTGGCAAACAGTGGGCATCAACAGCAGCTGAACCAAAGTTTGGAATATTGCCGTTTATTCTGACAAGTATCTACGGAACATCAGGGGCAATAGTAATTGGTGTTCCTATAGGTTTCTTTACCGCTGTCTATCTTTCCAAGGTGGCAAATAAAAAAGTCAGAAACATTATGGAAACTTCAGTTAACCTGCTGGCAGGGATACCATCAGTTGTTTATGGTCTGGTTGGCATGTTAATTCTTGTTCCGGCAATTCGTAAAATCTTTAAGGTTCCAGATGGTGCAAGCTTGCTGGCAGCGATTATCGTGTTAGCGATAATGATTCTTCCAAACATCATAAAAGTTTCGATCACGTCACTTGATGCGGTACCGAAGGAATATGAAGATGCTTCTTATGCTCTGGGTGCGAGCTCGACGGAAACTTTTTTCCGAGTTTCAGTGCCAGCTGCTAAAAGTGGTATTGCCGCGGCAGTTGTCTTAGGGGTTGGTCGTGCCATAGGAGAAGCAATGGCTGTTATGATGGTAGCAGGGAACGTGGCTAATATGCCTTCGCTTTTCCAAAGTGTTCGTTTTCTGACCACAGCTGTATCTAGTGAGATGGCCTATTCAAGTCCAGGCAGCCTGCAGAGAAATGCCCTTTTCTCGATTGCTCTGGTACTTTATATATTTATTATGTTGATTAATGCTACGCTCAATTTCTTCCTGAAGCGAGATAAGGAGAAATAGAATATGAATAAAAGAAAAATATATATCGGTATTATGAAAGGAGCAATGTATTTTTGCACCTCTCTAACAGCATTGCTTGTATTGTTTCTGTTTGGTTATGTTTTAATAAAAGGTATACCAAATATTACCTGGGAACTGCTATCAACCAAGCCAAGTTATCTGGCAGGCAGAATAGGCATTCTGCCTGATATTCTGAACACAATTTATATCGTAATTGCTACTTTAATAGTAGTGTTACCACTTGGTGTTGGTGCAGCAGTATATCTGAACGAATATGCATTAAATAAAAAAGTAGTCGAACTTATCGAATATGCGGCTGAAACACTTTCGGGCATACCATCAATTATCTACGGTCTGGTAGGGATGTTACTGTTTTCCAATAATTTTGGAACAAGTATACTGGCAGGAGCCCTGACACTGGTTATTATGAACCTGCCAACGGTAATGCGTACAACCCAGGAAAGTCTTAAGACGGTACCACAAAGTTATCGTGAAGGTGCCTTTGGCTTAGGGGCAGGGAAATGGCGTGTTATTCGAACAGTTGTTTTGCCAGGATGTCTGGATGGGGTTATTACCGGCTGTATTCTTTCTATCGGAAGAATAATAGGTGAATCAGCAGCGCTGCTGTTTACCGCCGGCTTTGCTCATGCAATCAATGACTTCTTTACCGGACTGACAAGTCCTGGAGCAACTCTGACTGTTGCACTATATGTCTACGCCAAAGAAGAAGGCGAATTTGCTGTTGCCTTTGCAATAGCCGCTATTCTGATGATACTGACTTTATTGATAAACCTGTCTACAACAATGGTAGGCAAATACTTTGCTAAAAGGAGAAACATATGAGTAATATAATAACAAGTAAAGATTTGTGCCTCTGGTACGGAGATAACCAGGCTTTAAAAAATATAACTGTTGATATTCCAGAAAAGAGTATCACTGCTTTGATTGGTCCTTCGGGATGTGGTAAATCTACATTTTTGAAAACCCTCAACCGCATGAATGACCTTATTCCGATTGTCAGAATTGAAGGTGAAGTATGCTACGAGAACAAAAACATTTATGACAAGGATATAGATATCAACGAACTTCGTCGTGAAGTTGGAATGGTGTTTCAGAAACCTAATCCCTTCCCAATGAGTATTTATGATAATGTTGCCTATGGACCGCGTACCCATGGCATCACCAATAAGGCAAAACTGGATGAGATTGTTGAAAAAGCTCTTCGTGATGCTGCAATTTGGGATGAAGTAAAAGATAGACTTAGAAAAAGTGCTCTAGGTCTTTCAGGAGGGCAGCAGCAGCGTCTTTGTATTGCTCGTGCCTTAGCGGTAGAGCCAAAAGTTGTGCTTATGGATGAGCCGACATCAGCTCTGGATCCAATTTCTACTTCAAGAATTGAAGATCTGATAATGCAGTTAAAGGAAAAGTATACTATAATTATAGTGACTCATAATATGCAACAGGCAGTACGTATCTCGGATTATACAGCTTTCTTCTTGCTGGGAGATTTAATAGAGTTTGGGGAAACCGATAAAATGTTCTCTAATCCAAAGGATAAACGTACTGAAGACTATATTACAGGAAGGTTCGGGTGATAATAATGAGAAGCAGATTTGATGAGCAACTCAATCATTTAAGAAAAAAGATGATTGAAATGGGGGCAGAATGTGAGAATATAATTGCGCTGGCTACAAAGGCATTATTTGATGGCAATGTAGAGGAAGCGCTCAGGGCAAAAGAAGAAGGGATTAAGATTGACGAATTAGAAAGAGAAATCGAATCGATTTGTTTAAAATTACTGCTTCAGCAACAACCTGTGGCAAAAGACCTTCGAATTATTTCTGCTGCACTTAAGATGATTACTGACATGGAAAGAATCGGCGACCAGGCAGAGGATATTGCTGCAATCGTGGCAACTCTTAATGGCAGAGTTGGCGATGAGTGTATTTACATCAGCGCTATGGCTGAAGCAACAATCAAAATGGTTACCGGAAGCATTGATGCCTATGTAAATGAAGATCTGAGTCTAGCGAAAGAAGTGTTAAAACATGATGATCTGGTAGACGAAGCGTTTATCAGCGCTAAAGCTTCACTTATTAAAATGATTGCCAACAACATCAATGATGGAGAATACGCTTTAGACCTTCTGATGATCGCAAAATACTTTGAACGTATAGGAGACCATGCTACCAATATTGCCGAGTGGGTAATATTCTCAGTTACAGGCATTCACCAACAGGGAGGATAAGATGATCTGGTGTGTTGATGATGATAATACTATTCGTGAAATCGAAGTTTATACACTGACACAGACTGGCTTTGAGGCAAGAGGTTTTGCTGATGGTGTTTCGATGCTGGAAGCATTAAAAACAGAAAAGCCAGATTTGATTGTGTTAGATATAATGCTGCCAGGCAAGGATGGGATAGCGGTTTTAAAAGAAATCAGAAGAAATCCTGAAACCCGTGAAATACCCGTTATTATGGCAACCGCTAAGGGTGAAGAGATGGATAAAATTCTAGGGCTTGATATGGGTGCGGATGATTATCTGGTCAAGCCTTTTGGTGTTATGGAGATGGTTTCTCGGATAAAGGCGGTGCTGCGTCGTTATCAGCCAATGGATAAGGAAGACATTTTAACTGTTGGAGAAATTGTACTTAACGATAAAGAACATCTTGTTACAGTTTCTGAGGAAAGAATAGATCTGACTTTCAAAGAATATGAGCTGCTGAAACTGTTTATGTCAAATCCGGGAATTGTTTTTTCTCGAGAAAAACTGCTCTCAGAGGTTTGGGGGCATGATTATCTGGGAGAATCAAGAACTGTTGATATGCACATAAAAAATCTGCGCCAGAAGCTGGGGGAACATGGTTCTCGGATTGAAACGGTAATCGGTGTCGGTTACCGTATGGAGGGAAAGAAATGACTAATAAAATATTCCGCTCCATAATTGTAACTTCAATGGTTGTACTGATAACAAGCCTTTTTGTTGCCAGCAGTTTTTTGTATAGTCATTTCAATAAGTCTCAGGTTATCAGACTGAAGGAAGAACTTTCAATAGTTGCAGCCAGCGTCGAGGAATTTGGCGATGATTATTTTGATAATTTTAATTCCTCTTATTTTCGTCTGACTTCAGTTGCTCCTGATGGCGTAGTTTTATACGATTCACAGACAGATGCTAAGCAGATGGAAAACCACCTTGACCGTGAAGAAATCGCTGAAGCATTGGAAACCGGGAAAGGCAGCAGTAACAGGTATTCTTCTACACTTGGAAACAGGACTTACTATGAAGCAGTACTGCTTAAAAACGGTAATGTACTTCGTCTCTCGGTGAATCAGATAACAGTGGGAGTTTTGATCTTCGCAATGCTTCCAGCAGTCTTATCGATCATCCTGGTAGCTTTATTATTAGCCATGGTTCTGGCTAATAACATGGCAAAAAGTGTAGTTAAGCCACTTAATGAGATGGATATTGAAAATCTGATAGAAAATGATAATTACGAAGAGCTGGCTCCAATGATTAATAAAATAAATAGACAGCATCATAAAATTGCCAAACAGATGCAGGAGCTGAATCAAAAAACTGATGAATTCAGACAGATAACCGATGCCATGAACGAAGGGCTTGTTCTGCTTAATAAGGAAGGTATAGTAATCAGCATCAATGCGGCTGCCAAAGAGCTTTTTGAGGTAGATGATTCTGCTGTTGGACGTGATTTTCTATCCATTGAGCGAAGTATAAGGATGTCTCAGGCGATAAAAAAGGCGCTGGAGGGCAAACATAGTGAACTGCGTGAAGAAAGAAAGGGCAATGAGTATCAGTTTATTTTCAATCGCATTGAATCTGAGGGAAATACTAAGGGTATAGTTATTCTTTCCTTTGATATTACGGAAAAAGCCTTTGCAGAGCGCAATCGCCGAGAATTTACAGCTAATGTTTCTCATGAACTTAAAACTCCGCTGCAATCAATTATAGGCAGCGCAGAACTTCTGGAAAAAGATCTGGTAAAACCGGAAGATACCAAGAGGTTCATTGACAATATTAAAAAAGAAGCCACCAGACTTGTTTCTCTAATCAATGATATAATCGATCTTTCACAGCTTGACGAAAATAATGCTCTTGAACAGGAGGTTGTTGACCTTTATGAGGTAACAAAAGAAGTTGTTGAGGCTCTAGCTTTAATGGCTCAGCAAAAGGAAGTGAAAATTGAGGTTGATGGAGAACCATGTGAGATGAAAGGTATGCGCAGATACCTTTATGAGATTATCTATAACCTTTGCGATAATGCCATCCGTTACAGCGAAAGTGGAAGCAAGGTAAAAATTAATCTGAAAAAGAAAAACGGAAGCATTGTTCTGGCGGTAGCTGATGAGGGCATAGGTATTGCTCCAGAACATCAGTCACGTATATTTGAACGTTTCTATCGTGTCGATAAGAGTCATTCTAAAGAAACCGGTGGTAAAGGCCTGGGTCTGGCGATAGTTAAAAATGCTGTTGCCTACCATGGCGGTACAATCAGGATTGACAGCAGGATTGGCAAGGGTACAACAATAACAGTCATATTCTAAAGTAATTATTTTCCCGCTTTGAAACTGTTCAGTTTCAGGGCGGTTTTTTTATGAGAATAGCAGTTTTGGTTTCAGGCAGATTAAAAAAAGAAAGACTGGTACTTTAATTCGGTGGTAATGGGTTATAATAGATACTGTAAGAAATGAAAACTTGATTAAAGTTTTCTAAAATTGAAATCATTCAGATAAATTAAAATCTACAGTTGGAGGTAAAAGATGAAAATCAGGATTAAAAAGATTAATGAAGAGGCCATAATCCCGACAAAAGGAAGTGATTATGCCGCCGGATATGATCTGTATTCAACCATTGATGATGTTATCTATCCCCATCATACTTTTAAAGTTCCGACAGGGCTGGCAGTAGAAATTCCTGAAGGTTATTTTGGTGGTGTTTTTGCCAGAAGCGGTTTAGCTACCAGCAAAGGTCTAAGACCGGCTAACTGCGTTGGAGTTATTGATTCCGATTATCGCGGCGAAGTAATTGTTTCTCTGCACAATGATTCTGATAAATATCAGACTATCAGTAAAGGCGATCGCATTGCTCAGCTGGTAATTATGCCTTATTTAGCAGTTGAATTTGAAGAAACAGAAGAAATTAAAGAAACAGAAAGAGGCCAGGGTGGTTTTGGCTCTACCGGTAAGTAAAAACAAAAGTATTCTATTGGATTACTGATAAAGTAAAAATTTGGAGGGAAGAATGAAAAATATCTTAGAAGCACCATTTGTAGTCGAATTATGTCAGATGTGTTCAAATATGTATCGTCTGGGCTGGGATGAAAGAAATGGCGGCAATATCTCTTATCTGCTGGAAGAGGAACAGCTCAAGGATTATTTAGATGTAACAAGGGTGATTAAAGAAATACCAACCGGTTTTGATGCTTCATATTTAATCGGCAGATATTTCATTGTTACCGGAACCGGTAAGTATTTTAAAAATGTTGAAAAAAAACCAGAAGAGAGTTTAGGGATTATCAGAATAAAAGAAGATGGCACCACAGCGCAACTTTTATGGGGCTACAGCGATGGGGGAAAGTTTACCAGTGAACTTCCAGCTCACCTGCTGACTCATATTACCAGATTAAAAATCGATCCAGGCAATAGAGTGGTCACCCACTGTCATCCGGATAATATTATTGCCCTGACCTATGTACTGCCTTTAGAGGACAGGGAATTTTCTCGAACCCTGTGGCAGTTTGAAACGGAATGTATTATAGTTTTTCCTGAAGGAGTTGGCGTGCTGCCGTGGATGGTTTGCGGCACTAATGAAATCGGTCAGGCAACAGCCGAAAAGATGAAAGATTACCGCATTGTAATCTGGGCTCATCATGGCATCTATGGGGTCGGAAAAGATCTGGATGAGGCTTTCGGTCTGATTGAGACAGTGGAAAAAGCAGCCAGGATTTATCTGCTGACATCTCATCTGAAAAGAATCAATACTATTACCAATGATAATTTGAAAGAACTGGCCAAGGCTTTTAAATTAAATTATCGCAAAGAGTTTTTAGATTAAAGTAGGTAGACCTACTTTTCTTTTGACTGAAATCTCGAGGGCTAAATGTTATAATTAAAATGGTGATAGAGATAAAAACGGGAGGTTTGTCTATGAAATATGATGTGATCATTATTGGAGCTGGTCCTGGAGGAATCTTTTCAGCCTATGAACTGACCAAAAAGAATCAGGATTTGAAAGTAGCTGTTTTTGAAGCCGGTAATACTTTAAACAAAAGAAAATGTCCAATTGATGGAGAAAAAATAAAAAACTGTATCAACTGTAAAACCTGTTCGATTATGTCCGGTTTTGGAGGAGCCGGAGCTTTTTCTGATGGCAAATACAATATCACCAATGATTTTGGCGGCAGCCTGCATGAGTATATTGGTAAGAAAAGAGCTTTGGAGCTGATGAAATATGTTGATGATATCAATATGGAAAATGGCGGAAACAACACCAGACTTTATACAACCACGGGAAGTAAATTCAAAAAAATCTGTATGCAGAATGACTTGCATCTATTAGAAGCTTCAGTCAGACATTTAGGAACAGATGTTAATTATGTTGTTTTAGAAAATCTATATAATGAACTTAAGGAAAAAGTGACATTCTACTTCAACCAGCCGGTTCTGGAAATTGAAGTTCTTGAAGATGGCTACCGCATTATCTGTGAAAAAGAAGAGTATGATTCTCAATACTGTATTATTTCTGTGGGAAGAGTCGGCAGCAAGTGGATGGAGGAAGTCTGTCAGAAACTGGATATTCCAACCAAAAATAACAGGGTTGATATTGGAGTAAGAGTAGAAATTCCGGCTGAAGTATTTTCTCATATTACTGATGAACTATATGAAAGCAAGATTTTATACCGCACTGAAAAGTATGGAGATCTGATTAGAACTTTCTGCATGAATCCCAAAGGGGTAGTGGTAAATGAAAACACCAACGGAATAATCACTGTTAATGGTCATAGTTATAAAGACGAAGGTAAACAGACCGGCAACACCAACTTTGCCTTGCTGGTAACCAAGCGCTTTTCGGAACCTTTTAAAGATTCAAATGGTTATGGGGAAAGTATCGCCAGACTATCTAATATGTTAGGTGGCGGGGTGCTGGTTCAGCGATTTGGCGATCTGATCAGAGGAAGAAGGTCAACCGAAAGCAGAATGAAAGAATCATTTGTAACACCGACACTGAATGCCACCCCAGGAGATCTTAGTCTGGTTCTGCCGAAAAGAATCCTGGACGGTATTATTGAAATGATTTATGCCTTGGACAAAATTGCTCCAGGTATGGCCAATGATGATACCCTTTTATATGGTGTTGAAGTTAAATTCTATAATCTTGAAGTCAGTGTTGATGCAAACCTGCAGTCAAAATATCAGAACCTCTACATCATTGGTGATGGCAGCGGCATCACTCATTCCCTGTCTCATGCTTCAGCCAGCGGAGTTCATGTGGCTAGAGTAATCCTGGAGGACTTTAAAAGATGACAAAAATGACATTTGTGCTATAATGAGTTGGCTTCATTAAGGAAGAGTGATAGATTTGATAGTTGAAGTAAATATTAAAACATTATTATTGGTAATAATCATGGCCATAGGTCTGTTTTTAAGTCTATCTGATACGCTGGAACTTAAATATTCCGTTGATCCCAATGAAGGTGGTTTCAAAATTCTAAGCATCGACCAGCAGAGTATTGCTGACAGAGTCATATATTTTGAAAACGAGTTTGACGAAGTCAATAAAAACGCAGTCCTGGTAGAAAGAACTGTGCTTTTAAGTGAACCTTTTTCCGACAGTGAAAAACTATTAGAACTGCCAAAATATGAAGAAATCATTTTAATAGGCGAAAACAGCTTTGACTATTGGAAAGTTGTATATCAGGATAAAGAATACTATATCCACCGCAACAGTATTACCACCGATATGCAGATAGTCAAGGAATTGAAAGATGCTACCTATAATCACAACTGGACAGGACCGGTTCTGAATGCCCGTTTAGGTGCTATTACAGGACCAACCGGCCGGGAGACCTACTATAATCTGAATATGGATGGAGTGCTGGCGATTATGAGAAGAATGGGCAATACCGACAAGTACTGGATTAGAGATGATGGAGTGAAGATGCTGGGGGACTATGTAATGGTGGCTGCCAATTTTGACTTATTTCCTCGCGGCTCACTGGTAGAATGCTCTCTAGGGACAGGAATTGTCTGTGATACCGGAGGATTTGCCGCAACAAATCCGACACAGCTGGATATTGCGGTCAACTGGTAAGTTAACTTTTATTTGACAATGGTGTATAATTATTTTAGAATAGTATTCCATCTGGGGGCGTTCTGGTATTCGACAGGGCGCGGTTGGATTCGGGTTGCAGTGGTGTTGTTTACCTAACAAACAGAAACTAAATATAACTGACAATCGTCAATTAGTATTTGCTGCTTAATTAGCCAATAATGGCTGCGGCCATCAACCCTAGTTACTCCATTGGGCTAGGGATTGGTGTGATACACACTGGATAGGTTGATAAGATCCTCAATAATTGAAACCGAAGATCAATTGAGTAAACAGGCAAGTTTAGGCGTCCATTACTATCTTCCTGTAACTTATAATGGACTAAACTGTAGACATCTGAATGTGGGACTCGTTTTGGACAGGGGTTCGATCCCCCTCGCCTCCACCAAAAAAAGCACAAACGCACCAATCGGTGCGTTTATTAGTTTATAAATCTAAACTGTTTTCATTCAGCAGAAACTGTTTTAAACCTATATACATAATTCCATCTTCATCTCTTCTTATTGGAACAGATTCTCTTGTGACAATTTTTTTAAAAGAATCTTCAATATTAACTAATGCTCTTTGTTCCTGTCTTTTTTTTCTTCTTTATCCATTCTATAAGCTGACTTTATGTAATAATATCTACTTCCTAAAGAAGCTACAAAGTAAATTTCTAAAAAGAAACGCTGAGTTTTATTGTTACTGTCTTTACAATAAACTTCTACAATCCCAACTTGTACCGAAAATCCCCTTCTTATCAGCTCATTATAGATTATATTCTCCATAACATGACCATCATCTCTAGGTAAAAATCGAGTCTTGCATTTCTTATACCAGAATCCGCAAAGTAATATTTATAAACAGCACCAATGTGTTTTTCCCTCTAATGTCAAAGCGACTTACTTTTTCAATAATAAAAGCCTACTCTAAGTAATCAAGCCAAGAATTTATTGTATCCGGGTCAACCTTTGTTTTTTCCTTCGAAATAAAAGTATCGGATTTTTTTTAGAATTAATCAAACTGCCAACATTACTTGCTAACACTCTGGTCAGTGTTTACAATTCTTTTGGTTTTCTGATACCATTTCTTTCTTTTACATCTTTGTGCTAAGTAAGATTAAATAAATTCTTTAAATACTCTTTTTTTCTCTAATCATAATTGAACGATAAAACTAAAGGTATTCCACCATACATCATGTATTCATTTAGTGCATAACTTATATTATCAGGGTTTATTGCATTAACGTATTCTAAAAACGATAATGGCTGAACATTTATTTCATCTCCTCTATCTCTAAAATCAGTCATAATATCTTTACTTAGAAATTTTGAATTACTAACCGTAATATATAAATCAATATTACTAATCTGCATTAATCCAAGAACAATATTCACAAATGTGATAGAATCATCTTCTGTTTTAGCCTTAACTATTTTGTTTTCAGTGAATATTGGATTGACAATCGAAAGAGAAAACCAGCTAACTGACCGCATGAGGAATCAGATAATCCCAGATCTTCCAATATGGAATAGTGGTAAACTTGATAAATTTTTGATGGAAGATGAAAAAGAATTATTGTTTAAACATCTTCAAATAGTGAAAAACTATATTAGTAAAACAAACCAGGACAATTATCCTGGTTTTATCAACGGTTTTTGTGTTTGCTGTTATTAAGATTTGTTTCCGGCAAATACTACGACATGACAATCCTCACTGACTTCATAGACAATGGTACCGTCGGCCAGCTTCCCTAAGATTTTTACACCATCATCTAAAACCTCATATGACTCTAAGCGGAAACCCTTAATAGAGAATCCGTAAGTCAAATCTAAAGTTTTAAGATGAGCATTGGATAATTTATATCTTCCAGCACTGATTGCCGGATAGAAGAAGAACTTGCTGGTATAGGCAGCAGTAACAGCATTTTTCAAACCTTCTTTTTCTTTAGCCAGAAGTTCTTGGTTTGCCCGAATCTCTTTGGAAGTCAGTGGCTTGATTTCGACTTCTTTTTCAGATTCGACTGAAAAGTCAATCTGATTATCTGTTACAGTTTCCTCTTGAATCTGCTCAGCAGGCTCGCTTGCAGGCAAATCTTGCTGTTTAATCTGCTCAACAGTTTCAGTTTCAGGCAGATCTTCCTGTAAAACTTCCTTTTGGTCAGCTTGTGGCTGAACTTCTGCACTTGTATCAATTTTAGCAGTTTCAGTTGAGAAGGTATCATCTTCTCTTTGCTCTGTATCGGCTGATATTTTATATAGTTCTCTGGTTTTGTCATCCAGTTTCTGTACTATTCTGCGGATGATCGGGCTATTGGAAACAATGACATTTGATCTCATTGGCAGGGAGACGGTAACAGTCTTCCTTTTTTTATTAATCTGAATGCCCTCTTCATCAAACTGATAGGCTTCGCCATTGACATCAAAGAAATAGACGTAAATTTCTTTCTCCAGATCCAGGAAAGTTGTTGAGGTATCAAAGATGAATAAACCAGGCAGCTGGTCATAGCACAGAACAATTCTTTTATAATGGAAATCTCTCTTCAGGGCAGATAAAAATGATTTTTCATCTTTTAAAATCATTCCTTCTGTTTTTTCAAATTTTATTGAAAGTGGGTCAAAATCAGCTTTACAGTTTTTAATAAAGTTAGGCATGTCGAGATATTTTGATAAATATTTAGTAGTGGAAAACTTGTGAATAAGTTTATCGGCGAAGAAGTAGTAGTCTTCTTTGCTTAATACTTCATCAAAGAAGTAACATAAAGAAGTGTAAATCTTGCCGGTAAAACCGTTGCCATCAAAAAACAGGAAAGCATTTTTGACGGAACTAGCAAAATAATCCTTATTGCTGACATGCTGGTCGGAATATCTGTCTGACTCAAAAAGAACAGAAAGATATGAGGTAGCTAACTCAGTGTCGAGCTTTTTATTATTAGAAACGGCTAAAACGCCCTGTCTTTTTAAAAATGAAAGAACTTTGTTGATTGACATTTTAAACCTCCTGTATAGTAATAGTTAGTACTATAATTTTATACTATTTTGCCTTACTGTATCAAGAAGTTTGAAAAAAATTCATTATTTTGAATAAAAGGCGATTTATATAATATAATTGAGTATGTGAGATGAAGTAATAAATATATGGAGGAAATATGAATAAATATAAAAAAATATTCAGCTTATTGATGGCATCACTTATTGTGCTGTCACTGTTTGGCTGCGCTCCGAAAGGACCAGCCTATCCAGAAAGAGATGTGGATCTGCCAACAGAAATTAAAACGATGGCAGAAGATTCAATTCAGATTCATTATCAGAGAGAAGACAATAAATATGATAAATGGACACTGTGGCTGTGGGATCCTGACGGAGTTGATGATAATTTAGAAAACGACTTTAATTATCAGGATGACTATGGAGTAATTGCTTCTTATCCGCTATCTTTATTTGGTGATTTATCGGGTGGCAGATTAGGTATTATTGTCAAAACAAAAGGTTCATGGACTAAGGATGGTACTGAGGCCGACAGATTTATTGATTTTTCAACTTTAACAAAAGATGAAAACAACGTTTATCATATCTATCTGGCGGGAGATGATCCTAATCTTTATACCACAGCAGAAAAGATAGTCACTGATGCAATAAATATTTCGACTTTCTATAATGAGGAGCTGATATATGTAGTCTGTTCAAATGCGATTGAAACCTATAAGATTTATTGTGACGGACAGCTGGTGGCAGAAAATTCCAATGCCGGAAAAAGCTTTTTCTCTCATAAGATGACTGAGAAAGCCGACTTCGCAAAAGACTATCAGGTAGAGATTTTATTTAGAGACTCAAAACAGACTCTGACTGCGAAAGTCTCAATGTCTAATTTATATGGTAGTGATATGTTTAATAGTCTGTATTATTATGATGGCCAGCTGGGTGCAATCTATTCAAAAAATGAAACGGTGTTTAAAGTGTGGTCACCGGTTTCAACAAAAATAGAATTAAGAATATATGAAAATGGCACACCTGTCAGTGTTTCTAAAGAGAAAGGTAACGACAGCTACCAGCAGTATGAGATGATAAAAAAAGACAGAGGTGTCTTTGAATATGTCCTATCGGGAAACAACGCCGGTAAATATTATACCTATGTTGTTTATAACAGCAGCTATCCGGAAGGAAAGGAAATTGTTGACCCTTATGCCAGAAGCACCGGTATCAATGGCTTAAGAGGGATGATTGTCGATTTCTCACTGACCAATCCAGAAGGTTGGGATAAGGTCAAGTATTTAAGTTTTGACCGCAAACAGCTGACAGTCTGGGAAACTCATATCGCTGATATGACTTCTAATCCTTCCTGGCAGGGAAGCGAAGCAAACAGAAGAAAGTACTTAGGGGTAATTGAAAAAGGTACAACTTACACAGAAAACGGCATTACCGTTTCAACAGGTTTTGATCATATTAAAGAACTGGGTGTTAATGCTATTCAGTTCATACCGATTTATGATCAGGCTAATGATGAAACAAAATACACTTTCAACTGGGGTTACAATCCGCTGAACTACAATGCTTTAGAAGGAATGTACAGCAGTGATCCGTATGACGGCTATGCAAAGATCAGAGAATTCAAGCAACTGGTATTGGCCTTCAATGAAATAGAGGTTAGCGTCATTATGGACGTGGTTTATAATCATGTGGCTGGAGCAATGGGTTCTAACTTTGATGTTCTGATGCCTAATTATTATTTCAGATATAAAGAAAACGGTACCTTATCTAATGGTTCAGGCTGCGGTAATGAAACAGCCAGTGAAAACGCGATGATGAGAAAATTCATCGTAGACAGTATCTGTTTCTGGACCAGCGAGTACAAACTGGGCGGTTTCAGATTTGATTTGATGGGCTTACATGATATTGAAACAATGAATCTTGTGGCTCAGGAGGCTAAGAAGATAAATCCTTATATCGTTATTTATGGCGAGCCCTGGAGTGGGGGAACTTCACCTTTGGAAGCTGACAGGCAGGCTAAACAGGCTAATGCCAACTCTTTTATTGGCTATGGCCAGTTTAATGACCAGATGCGTGATGCCCTTATTAAAGGCGGTTTATGTGCTGCCAGTGAAAAAGGCTGGGTAACAGGAGAAAAACTTACTGAAGCTGATCTGAAGGCTATCCAGAATGGTATCAACGGCATTACTTACAGTGCAACCTATATCATCAGTGACAGCAACAAGACAGTTAACTATGTGACCTGTCATGATAACTATACTCTGTATGACCGCTGTAAGGCAGCCGGAATTGAAGATGAAGATACTATCAGAAAAATGTGTGTCTTAGCCAATGCGGTAGTATTCACCTCAAATGGAACGACCTTTATGCTGGCTGGTGAAGAGATGTTAAGAACCAAGCAGGGGGATTTTAACTCCTATATGTCCAGTGATGAAATCAATGGTCTGGATTACAGCCTGAAAGCGAAACATCCTGAGGTCTTTGAATCCTATCAGAAACTGATCAGCTTTAAACAGAAAGTAACCGACCTGCATCAGGATAACAGCTATATTGATGTTATCCGAGAACAGAATGGAGCAGTCTTGAGATATGAATTGAGTGATGGAGTCAATAACTACATCGTAATCCATGGCAACGGTCTGGTTAACAGCTATACTTTTGAGTGCAAGGGCTATGAAATCTATCTGGATACTTTAAACATCTATCAGGGGAAAGTTGACAGCATTACCTTAAATCCATATCAGACAATCATTCTGAAAAAATAAACTTTTAAAAACCAGCATTAACCGGTTGTAAAAAAGTTGTATCCATATTCAGAACGAAAAAAAGAAATGATTTTGAACCAAATCAAATATCATTTCTTTTTAGGTGTTCTACTTACGGTCGACTATAGATTTCTGTATGTTGTAGCTTATGATAGTTATCAGACAGATTGCTGCAGCAACAGCAGCTGATATTGCTGCCTTTAACTTAAAGTTTCTTGTCACCTGTTTTAACAGCCATTCGATTACAGTCTTTTCGTACACCTTTCTTTCATACATCATATGACTCATCATTAAATAAGGAATTACAAAGGCAATTAAAAAAATTATAATAACTTTCTTCAGTGTTATCTTATCGCCATTAAAACACCAGGCTAGAAAGGCGGCGCTAGCAGCTGAGGCGGCAGTTTTGAATTGCCAGGCATTTTCCAGCTGGTACAAACAAGGATTATCTG
>Ga0255347_1002508_pt1 | contig 25903 bp, 18 predicted proteins | sample wastewater_treat_2_FD_192479 | JGI IMG/M metagenome (GOLD analysis project Ga0255347, IMG submission 192479) | Wastewater microbial communities from Lulu Island WWTP, Vancouver, Canada - plant24 | ecosystem: Engineered > WWTP > Wastewater > Unclassified | place: Canada: Vancouver, British...
TAACCCGCCTGTTCCAGTTACTGTTTTGGCCTGGATTCCAAACCGGGCCAAACTCTGATGCCCGTCATGCAAAAACTGTTCAATCCGGTTATTTTGCCAATCACTTATAATCTCTTCAGGTACGGCTGTCAACAATGTTGCCTCTGCTCCCAGATGCCTGAGTAAACGACCAGCAAATAAAACTGTGTCCTTTCCAGGTTCACTAATTGTCATACATATCAACGCATTATTGATACTGGATAATGGCTGAGCAGCCAATAAAACATGGTGTTCACCGATACTAAATGCTTGCTGAAGCTGACTGAAACCGGCTGAAGGCCGCCACCCGTAAATTAACAAGTCATATTCATCGTGTTCAACTTCATTTTTAATTGCCGATCCAAACGATTGTGTAGAAGTTTTCATTTGCAAAGAGGCCATTCCGCTACCAATTTGCTTTTTGGTGTCCATCAAAAGGTCCTCTGAGTGGCTTTGAGCCGCGCCGAGATTAAGCAACGTTAGTCTCGCATGCGCCATACGGGCAAGATAACCGCCCAAAATAATAGCAGATTGACTGCGCAGTGAACCATCAGTGACCAACAAAAAATTCATACCAGGATGAGAGAGTACATGTAAGCGCCGAACGCCAACCTCTACTTCGCTTCCAATTCCAAGCAGTAGGATCGCACTTTGCTCTGGTGGACGATTGACATCAACGATGACACCAGGGTTCCCAAAAGGAACTTTTGGTGAGATTGAACGAACGCCTTGTAAGCCCGACAATATTAAGCGCAAATGTTCATGTGTGCCTTTGAATTCTTTTTCAATAATTTTCCCCTTTCCCAAGGCAAAACTGGACAATTCTTTGCCTTTAGCGCCTAAATCAACATCCTCAGGCCTGAATAATATCTGAGCCCGATCGATAGATCCCAGATCGAGCGCAGTGGAGGGAATTGAAAAAAATTGCTTTCCAAGATAAACCTGTTTTCCTTGAATCTGACCCAATAAAAGGTTGGCAGAGCCTAAAAATGAGGCTACATACTCCGTTTTTGGTGTTTCATATAGCTCTTGTGGTGTTCCAACTTCAACTAAACGCCCAAAATTCATCACACCAATTCGATCACCAAGGTCAAAGGCTTCTTCCTGATCATGGGTTACCAATACCGTCGTTACCCCTGATTTTTTCTGAATATTTCTCAAAACACTGCGCAATTCAGAACGGATTTTCGCATCAAGGGCACCCAGCGGTTCATCAAGCAACAATACATCCGGCTCAACTGCCAGAGCACGCGCCAACGCCACACGTTGTTGTTGCCCTCCTGAAAGTTGGTTGGGTTTTCGTCCGCCCAAACCCACCAGCCCTACCAACTCTAAAAGTTCGTCACATTTTGAATGCCTGCAGGCTTTAGGCATTTTTTGGACTGCAAGACCAAATTCAATATTCTCTGCTACACTCATATATTGGAATAAAGCATAATTTTGAAAAACAAACCCAACACGACGCTTAGCTGTCGGAATGTTGGTCACGTCGCGTCCATGCAAAAGCACACGACCCTTTTCCGGAGTTACCAAGCCGGCAATTATATTTAGAATGGTTGTTTTTCCACAACCACTTGACCCCAGGAGAACAAAAAATTCGCCGTTTTTAATTTCAAGGGTGACATTATTGACAACGACTTGTTGATCATAATTTTTACTGATACTTTCAAGAAGTATTGACATTGCTAACTTAATCCTCAAATTTAAATTTCCCCACGAAAAAAATAGCGTTTTGTGGGATCATACAGAATTAGATTAACTTAAACCTGTGACCAACATGGTGACAGCTTTGTGACAAATCAGTGATAAAATTTGCTGTCATTCCCCCAAAGCTAAATTCAATTACAAATCAAATCCATAACCCACGCCTGGTAAATTTTTAATCAACGTCGGTTTTTCAGGGTTGGATTCAATTTTTAACCTCAGCCGACGGACCAGTTGTCTTAACATCTCCGTATTCCCCCCCTCTGGACCCCAGATATGATCAATCAGATTTTCAACTATGATCACCTGACCAGAGTTCAACATGAAAAATTCCAACATACGTGTTTCCAGTTTCGTGAGCGAAACCGGTTCTTGCCCTGTGCGCTGAAAAATCCTCAGTTGTGGGTCAAAGCTAAGATCTTGGTATTCAAAAGGAGAACGCAATGCAATGCGACCCATTGATGCTCTTCGAAGCACACTTTGTATCCGAGCAACAAGTTGTCTGGGGCTGAAAGGCTTCACCACATAATCATCCGCTCCGAGCGAAAGCCCAGTAACGATATCATCTTCATCATCACGAACAGTTAACAAGATTATTGGAATATCAGAGGTCAAACGGACCTTACGACAAACATCAAAGCCATTTCTTAAACCAGGTATACCGGGCATGTTCACATCTACAATCATCACATCCGGTGTTTCTTTTTCAAACACCTTAATAGCGCCAGGAGCATCATAAGCAAGATGGGTTTCAAACCCTTCTCGCCGGAGAATGAATGCCAGCAAATCGGCTAAGGTGCGATCATCATCAACTATTAAGGCTTTCAACTGACACCGCCCTGATTGATCATCAATGTAAACCAGAACACAGTACCTGCTATTTTGCCATCTTCATAACCCACTGAACCACCTTGTCCCTCAATAATTGCCTTTACTACAGAGAGTCCCAAACCTAAACCCGGTTGGTCATAATCCCCTTTACCATCCGAAGTAATAAACCGATTAAACAAATTCCCACGTTGGAGATGAGGTACACCTTGCCCCTGGTCATGGACTTCAACTTTTACTACGTTATTCACAACCTCACTGGTAATGGTTACTATTCCAGCTTCTGGGCTGTGTTTAATTGCATTAGAAAGTAAATTAACCAACGCCTGACAAGTTCGCCTTTTGTCAGCCTTTACGAAAATTGACTGTCCATTATTTATAACATTTAATTCCAGGCCTCTTCTTTTAGCAATTGGGGCAATTGAATTTACTGCATCCGCAATAATTTCATCTAACAAAGTGGATTTTGGATTGACTTTAAAACGACCTGCCTCTATGCTAGAAGCCTCAATCAGGTTATCAATTAAGGATTGCAAGTCGAGAATCCCAATATTTAAAGCGTATAACAATTGTTCAATTTCAGAAAGTGAAAGTCCATGCACTTGGTTTAGCAGTAACTCAACTGAGGCCGATAGTGCGCTTAGTGGCGTTCGAAATTCATGAGTTATGTTGGCCAAAAAATCTCCAAGTAAACGATGCATGCGTTCCTCATCCGTAACGTCCCGGATAACTAGTGCCAGAGTTCCCTGTCCAGCATCTGGAGGAATAAGGTTGGATGCAGAAACAGAGAGCAAAATATCACGATCTTTTACTACAACCGAGATACGATTATTTTGTGAAGTAGCAGGTAATTGTTGACTGAAAAGCATTTCTCCATCAGGGGTCTCAAAAATATCATCCAAAAGATGATCCACAATCTGCTCCCTTCTGAGACCCAGAATACGCTCAGTTGCTTTACTAACATAGGTAATGCGGTTGAACTTATCAATTGTCACCAAGCCTTCAATGACGGAATTCATCAGGTTTTCCATCCAGGCTTTTTCTTTATGTATCTGGTCTAACGAATACTTCAAGCTTACTCGAGCGTCCTCAAGTGTATTGGTCAACTGGTCAATTTCCCATACTTTTGATCGAGCAGATATCGATTTACCCAATTCACCGCTACGAAGGTCCACCGCAGAACTGGCTAGCCGAGTTATTGGCTGGCTTATTTGACGAGAAACCAAAATTGCAATAACTACACCTGCCAGGCAAACAGAAAAAAGCATAATCACAACAATTCGTCGCAAATCACTCTGTAGAATCTGGTAAGGTTCAATATCTAATATACCAATCAGTGTATATTCTTCCTGCTCGTTTAAAGGGATTTGACCTGCCAAATATTTAGAGGTTTGCGGTCGATTGTTTTTCTGTGTTAATAACAGATCTTTGAAAAAATCTTTTGGGTGCCTTTGTATCAAATATTCATGTAAATGATCCTGACTGATAAAAACCAAATCCCGATCAAGATATAAAGCATAGTCCAATCCACTTTGTTGTTTAAAATCAAAAAATATAGTTTCAATCCGTTCCCCAACAATAACACGATAGCCAGGTAAGTCCAGGCTGTTAAACTGGCTCTCTATTAACAGCCAAACCATCGGTTCAAAAATATCAAAATTTCCCTGTCGATTAGCCTCACACAAATTTGATGGGATATTTTCTCCTGAAGAACCCTTCAATTCATTTTGATAGCAAAGGGCAACGAGGCTTACATTGGCGCTGTTAGCAAATTCAGTTAAATACTGATCAAACTCCTCTGAATCTTTCTCATCAAGTAACAGCTGGTTTAATGTTGGACGCTCAGTAATTAGTGTTGCCAATCTTCCTAATTGATTTTGTTTATTTTCGATAAGCGCGCTAGTAGTTTGCTTGGCTTGTCCTATAAGAGCCCCCATTTGCATTTCAACCTGTCGGTTAAGAATTATCATAACTGGTATGCCTACAGCTCCAACAGTAGCAAGCGTAAAGATGACAAATATCAAGATCAACTGGAATGTAAATTGTCTTGAAATAATCCTACGGGACATTATTTACGCTCACTTTCACACGAGGTTACGACCGAGCATTGCAGCAAGAAGAATTTGTAAATAAGCGGGCCAAACCTTCAGAATTCTCCAGAAAGGTTTTTCCAACAAATAAAATGATCAGTATTTAATAATAGTGTATCAGCAAATTTTGACGTCTACAATCCCAACGGCCAGGTTATCATCAGAGATTATTTTGGAATTGCCATACGCGCCAGTCGATCAACCCGTTCATTATGAACATCCCCAGCGTGCCCTTTTACCCAGTGCCAGTTTATTTCATGGCGGGCAATTTCTTTGTCCAAATCCATCCACAAATCGACATTAGCCAGTTTTCCGCCCTTACGGCGCCAGTTCCGTAATTTCCAGTTTGGCATCCATTCGGTTATCCCCTTTTTTAAGTACTCTGAATCGGTAAATAAATTTACCTGAAAAGGCTCAGTCAGTGCTCGCAAGGCTTCCAATGCTGCTTGAAGTTCCATTCGATTATTCGTAGTTCCTTTTGCACCGCCAGACAATTCCTTTTCATAATTTCCGTAACGCAAAAGTGCTCCCCAACCACCTGGGCCAGGGTTCCCCTGGCAGGCTCCATCAGTATAGATCGTTACCAAAGGCTTTTCAGTTATCACTGTGAATTATCCACTATATCAAGAATCAGCTCATCAAGTTGCTCAAGGATTTTTGTAATATCACCGCTTTCATCCTGTAAAATCCGGTTGGCTGCATCCTGTAAAGCCCATTGTGCTATACCCCACGTAACAGAATCCGGTATGATGCTAGCAGATTCAATCAACGCTGCTCCTTGTGCCCATTGAGGAAAATCTTTTTGAAAATCGGTTAGCAATTCCATAGCGGACCTACGAACAGGCAAAGTAAACAAACCTTCTACAAGCTTTGCCTGAACAGTGGGCTCCAACAGGAACTTGGCAAAAAGCCAGGCTGCTACCTCTTCTTCGGGTGCTCCAGTTGTGATCATTAAAGAGGGACCATCAATCAAGATCTTCTCACCATCAGGGCCTGGGAAACCAAGCACTTCCCATTCATCTTCGTTGCTTAGTGTATCCATCCAGCCGATTTGCACCGGTATCTGATCTAAATAGCCGGCATACATCAAAGCAAATCGGTTAGCAAAATAGGCTTGATGATCAGGTTGTAAAGCAAACCAGATGCAACCCAGATTCTTAACCTCCCAAAGATAACTGAAGGTTTCATTACCAGCCTGGTTATTGAATAAAGGTATTTCATCTTTTGGAATTTGTCCTCCAAAAGCATAATACCAACTTGCCAGCACCCTGGGATGAAGATTAATTACCCAGCCTCCCGTACCCCCTTGTTTGTTTTCATCTTGCCAGTTGGTAAAAGTTGCATCACAGTTCTGTTTTTTAAATTCCTCTAAATTATGCGGGGATTCAAAAAAGCCCAGATCATTTGCCCAACTTCGGTTATAAAAAAGAACTGTTGCCTGAGGAGCAAAGGGTAGCGAAAATACCGGATCAGAACCGTCATAAGGCTCCAAGAAAACAGGGAAAACATCTTCCCGCTCTTCTGAACTGAACCCCCATTCCATGTCATTAAAATAGGCGTTCAAATCAACCAGGAGGTGATTTCCCACAAGTTCAGATCTTAAGTTATCTGGTGCAGCGATCACCTCCGGCAATTTTCCTTTTTCCTGCATCAGAATTAATGAATCAACCAAGGCTGTTTCACCGCCATGAGGCAAAGCCAAAATTTGAATCCCCCATGGATTCGATTGTGAAAATTCCCTGGCAATGATTTCCATCAATTCTGCTTCCTCGCCAATCCATGGATGAGCTAAATATATGCTCATTCCATTCAATTTATCCAGGTCAACCGCAATCGTCGAAAAGGGTTGGGCGGTTATATCCGGAGTATTTATTACAATCGATGTGGCTGTGGGATTAGGAGAAATTGTTTCAGGTTCAACAGGAGTTGGCGGAACGTCTTCTGAAACGGAGTTTTTTGAACAATTTGCAAGGATAAGAAAGATCAGCAATAAAGCAATAAAGCCAAATTTTTGGAAAAGTAACCGTGATTTCTGCATAGATTTTCTCATTGAATGATAACTAATGGAACTGGCATAAAGATCAAAAAGAAAATTATTAGCGCAATTATGCCCAAAACTTTATGCTTTCGATCCAGTGGGGTAATTTGATCCAGGGGTTCAGCATAACGTCGACCAGCCAAAAATATCAAAGCCGCCCACAGCCACCACCCTCGCCAGGCAAATCCTAACAACACTAAAGCCCCAAGGACAAATGGGTAAACTTTCTTGGAACGCTCTTTTCCTAACACCATAGAAAGAATATGCCCACCATCAAGTTGGCCGGCTGGAATCAGGTTCAGCGCTGTAACAATCAATCCTGCCCATCCTGCCCAAGCAACCGGGTGAATTTGAACATCCAACCCGCCAATTGGAAGCGGATTTCCGGTAAAGAAATACCGCACCCAGTACAAAATGGGTGCCATTCCGCCGTAGTCTACTGGTCGGGGTAATACCTGCCCAAACGTGATATATTTCGCGAGAAGGTAAAGCAAAGAATTACCTTCCATAAATTGGACCATACCTTCAGGAATCTCTGCTGCTATAGGTCCAATTGTCGAAAGTTTGAGACCAATCAACAATACTGGGATGGTCACCAATAACCCACTTAATGGGCCTGCAATTCCAATTTCAAGCATATGTTTCTTGTTTTTTGGAACCGATTTCATGCTGATAAAAGCGCCCATGGTTCCAAAAGCACTGAAAGGGAAGGGAATAAAATATGGTAAAGTAACTTTCACCCCGCGTGCGCGACCAACAAGATAATGCCCGAACTCATGTGTCATTAAAATCCCCAGCAAACTAACCGTAAAAGGCCAACCCTGAAACAGAAATTTCATAAACCCGCTTATTGATCCGACTGATTTGTGGTCGAAATCTGCGGCATTAAATTGAGCGCTTGTAAATAATACACTTAACAGTGTCAGTAGAAAAAGGACAATATTTACCCAAACTGGACCAATTTTTACCTTCGGTCGTTGGCGCATAATAAAAATCAATTGGTCTATTTCATTTTCCCGAAACAAGGGGAAAAGGCCCAGGGGCGCTAAAGCGTCTGAAAGTTCATCAAAGGCAGTTTCACTATCAGCAGTTCTGAGGTGTCCTTCATAACGAATATGATAGCCCTGTCGTTCGCCACCAGTAGTCACGCTAATAATGTTAAAGTATTTGTTGACAATTTGAGTGATACCATGCGTATCCATCGTTGATGTTTCCACCAATTCTTCCGACATCTTCTTTCCGATCTCTGTTTAATCAAAGACAATCCATCTCGTAAACCAGCATAATTAGACCATATAACAACCGGAATGAGAATGTTTATAAGTGTACTTCCACTGTCCATGTGTTAAAATCCAAAATGTGAAGACCCATTTAAAAATCAAACAGAAACTCCATTCGGCATGGCGATTTGTACGTAACACAGTTCTGGTGATTGCCTTATCGATTCTTTTGGTCAGTTCGACCATTCCTGTGGCTGATTTTAAATCACAAATAAATACATTGACACGGAGGATTGAATTTGATTTCGGCACCTGGACATTGGAAGCCATCTTCGCAAAACTCCTCAGTTGGGGACTCGGTATCGAACACTTTCTCAAGCCCCAGTCACAATCTGAATTGGTCTTAAATTACCTGTCTCAAGTCCAGCGTGTTAATACTTTGAATGCCGAAATCATCAATATGTATACAGACCCCGCCATTTCCAATGCCGAGTTGGAAAGCCAGTCGTTGAGAGAAACCCTTAACACCGAACAGGATCGGCTAAATTCTATGGCGCCACTGGCCGAAGCCATTCTCCAAGCCCAATTAATGACAGTGATCAACGAAAGTGGCCTTGGGTTTTTAGGCCAGACTTTTCCACCCTCACTCTATCAGGTCAGCGATGTTCCTCAATCCTTGATAGTCTCTCCCCGCACGGAGATCCGACAGGTAATGGATGTTTCGCTTTCTCCCTCAATCAGTATCGAAGACAAAGAACAACTAGAAAATGCAATTTTCTCAGATTTGGATCACTCTGCACTGGTTGTACCAGTCGGGGGGATCGGCACTTACCCCACCATGATCATGCAAACCGATAATTTGGTTTGGTTGACCGAAGTTATCGCACACGAGTGGGTACATAACTTTCTCTCTGCGTCCATTAGGCATTAATTATTTCACCAGCGCAGAACTTCGCACCATCAATGAAACAACTGCCACCTTGGCCGGCCAGGAGTTAGGTTGGCTGGTCCTCGAGAGATATTATCCAGAATATTTACCTGCTCCACTTCAAGAAGTGCCCGTTGATGCGGTGTCGGCTCCTCCCGAAAATAGCCCACAATCAACCGTTTTCAATTTCCAGGCAGAAATGCGTCGTACGCGCATAGAAACTGATCGCCTACTGGCTGAAGGGGATGTGATTGGTGCTGAGAACTACATGGAGGCTCGACGTCAGGTCTTTTGGGAAAACAATTATCCGATTCGCAAGTTGAACCAGGCTTATTTTGCATTCTATGGTGCTTATAGCGCCGGCCCAGAAGGGGGGGCGGCTGGTGAGGATCCTGTCGGACCTGCTGTCCAAGCCTTGCGGGCACAATACGATCAACTGGCAGACTTTCTCAATGCCATTTCCTGGATAACCTCATTTGAAGCGCTTCTCAACCTGCTCGAAGGTTGAATTCAATCATCAAAATCTGCAAAATCCGTTCCCAAATCAGGCATATCCCGTTCAATTTGCTCGGGGTCTTCCCCTTTTTCAAGCCGGGAGACAACTTCATCAAACTCTGGGCCCGTATCCTCGCCCATCTCATCCCCCATTTTACGCATCAAACGTCCTAATGCCCTGGGGTCATCTTCAATACCTGCCAATTGTGATGGGTCTACAAGATCTTCAATGCGTCGGTCCTCGGACTTCGCAATCCGCACTCTGCCAATTCGTCGCTGCACCTCTTTGCTGCCACAGGTAGGGCAGGTAACTATTTTTTGATCATATTCTTCATAGGTCAGGAAAAGTTCAAAACGAGCATTACAGGACCTACAATAATATTGGTAAGTCGGCATTGGCATTTCTCCAGTTGTTGTTCTAAAATAGATTATAATCACAGGCCGGCTTTTTTCCCAGATGTGGGTCAAGTTATGTTACCATGGGTGTAATTAATTTCTTAGAAACGATGATTGGAATTGTTCATGGAAATCGATTTTCAAATTAAAAAACCACAACCAACTTCATTGCTGATCGTTATTTCAGGGCCTTCCGGGATCGGAAAAGATGCCGTCGTTCAGGGGTTACAAAAACGTAAATTACCCTTTCATTTTGTAATCACCGCCACCAGCCGACCGCCGCGAAACAATGAGGTCGACGGCGTAGATTATTTTTTTTACACTAAAGAGAAATTTGAAGCCATGATCGCAGCGGATGAATTTTTAGAGCACGCATGGGTTTATTCTGATTACAAAGGTGTACCAAAATTTCAGGTCAGGCAAGCATTGCAAAGTGGCAAAGATGTGGTCATGCGGCTCGATTTCCAGGGGGCAAAAACCGTCCGGGATTTGTGTCCGGATGCCATCCTGATTTTCCTGACTGCCAGTAGCAAAAAGGAGTGGATCGAGCGTTTAAAAAGCAGGCGCAGTGAATCGGAAGAGGAACTGGCTTTGCGTATCCAAACCGGAAAACAGGAATACGACTCCCTGGACTTTTTTGATTACATTGTAATTAATGAGGATGGGAAATTAGAGCAAACACTGGATATCATCGAAAACATAATCTCAGCCGAACATCATCGCGTACACCCACGAAAGGCACAATTATGAGTGAAGGGACACCCCCTCCAAACGAAGACCAACAACGTCAGATGATACGGGTGCAGTTGCCCGATCGCAAACCGATTGTCACCATCTCTATTCTTATCATCACCGCTATGGTTTTCATCGCTCAATACCTGCTTCAAATTACAACAGGATACGATATTCTCTTTTTGTACCTCGGAAAGATTAATGATTTCATCATGCAGGGTCAGTTGTGGCGTTTAATAACGCCGGCGCTGGTTCACGGTGGGATTTTTCACTTCATCTTGAATATGTATGCACTGTTCGTCATTGGGAACCGCCTGGAGCGATTTTATAAGCCTGGACGGTTTTTGTTACTTTACGTTCTTTCTGCTTTCGCTGGCAATGTACTTTCTTTTGTTCTCTCATCAGTGCCATCTCTGGGTGCATCGACAGCCGTCTTTGGTGTCTTAGCGGCAGAAGGGGTGTTTATCTTTCAAAACCGCAAACTATTTGGGGAGGCACGAACACGACAGGCGATCACCAATCTTGCGATGATTTTGATAATTAACTTGGGATATGGCTTTTTACCAGGATCTAAAATCGACAATATGGGGCACATCGGGGGCTTATTGGGCGGGTTTTTCTTTGCATGGAAAGCCGGACCGGTTCTTAAGCTGGAAGGAAACCCTCCATTTTTTACTGTTGTTGACAGTCGACAGAAAAGCGATATTCTGGCTGCCAGCTTAGTCGTTTTTGTGGGCTTTATCGTTATCGCTTTAATCCCTTTTCTGAAAACCTGATCAAAACTTGTATCAACATCAAGCAAATTTGTTTAAATAAATCGCCGTTTGCAATTGCAAACGGCGTTATTTATATAAAGACAGACCTTATTTTATCGTGAAAATATCACCTGAGGTTGTACCCTGAACTTCCGGATAGAACATTTGCCAGGCATGAGCAGGTAGCACCTGGAAGATTCCACGTTGATATGGCAATAAATCATAAGTCAAAAGATAGGTGCCTGCTGGCACATAATCCGCAGTCCACAACACAGAATCATCATTAATCTGGGGCTGATCAAAATACCACCACCCCCATCCATTTAAAAAGGGGGTCCTCGGATCAAATAGACTATCCGAGCTTTCTCGTATTGTTGGTGAGGTTAACAATCGCGGATTAACGATTTCAGCGCCAGCAGGGATGAAATCTTCAATTTTCAGATTATACATACTCTCCGCCAGATTGATAGTAAGAACAACCGTAACAAATTGGGGCAAACCATCAGGTCTCAGAGTCACAGTGTGTAACGGTTCGCAGCCCTCAGCTGTTGGGCAACCTTCACCTTCCGGGTAGTAATCTCGCTGTAAGTTGATCCCTCGATTAATCGCTGGTGCCCTGGCTGCTGGTTGGTAAGTGTGCAGATCCAACCGGTAGAACAAAGTCCCAGCACCTTCTCCCCTTTGAATTAATAAGGTGTTTGGTGAATTCGCGTATAAGGCACTCACCGGCACACTCGTATCGATTGCATTGAGAGAATCAGGGCCAGTAGCCAAGCCATCGACAATCACAGATTCATTCAAGTCTGCCCTGAAAGCATAATCTGCCTGATAATAACCTGCCCCTTGTATTGCCTTGGCAATTGCCATCAACACCCAGCTCGATTCAAAGCTGGAAGACCATAACCCATGTGAATTTCGATGGCTCATCAAGTAGCTTAATCCTAACGGCAGGCTGATGGATGCTGGGTCAAGTTGTGCCAGCGCATAGATCACAACTGCCGTATTGAATATCGGTGTTCCGGGCAGCATCCACGAATTTCGTTCGCTTTCCCAGTGAACACTTGTCGCAGAACGAAGAGCTCCAGCCTCGATATCTGCCACCAGTGTGTTTATTCGCACATGCTCCCCATGCGCTCGCATCGTTAAAGCCAACAAGCCTAGCGCCCATGGGCTCAATTCTGTCCGGCGAGTATAAAAACTATCAATTATCGAGCCCATATCAAAATCATGGTCTTTCAGGGCATATGTTTGAAAAACAAGTGCATCAAGCATCCACGCCGATTCAACCTCACCAGGCTGCTTCATCCCAAAGATCAAATAATCCCGAGCCCGCTCAAGAACAAACTCATCAATATAAACACCAGCTTCATTTGCCAGTTCTAACCCCAACAATACATAAGCTGTAAGGAAGGGGTTGGATTTCTGATCTTCAATATTGGAAGTCCCCCACCACGACCAGCCCCCATCAAAATTCTGACTGGACAATATGTGGTTAATATCGGAATTGAAAGCTCTTTCCAAATTCAATCCCAAGGGAATTGTAGCCAGATCGAGGTTCTTCAAAACAAGATAGGTATTCAGATTAGCAATTAATCGTGAGAGCACTGAAACGATATCTTTATAGGAATCGCCTTCGAGCAATTCCAACCCTTCAACCAAGCTCGTCAAAAGAGAGGGATTCATCGCCAAATTCAACGCGCCTGATGTTGGAGTCGTTGTAATTGGCAAACTAATTAATTCAAGTCTCTCACCCGCTTCACTCAATTGCCCAGAAGTGCTAAAAGTATTTGGTGTTAGATAACGTTTTACGTGCAGGTCTCCCCAAACAGGGGCGCTAGCATCAATATAATCACCTGCCGATGCCTGAAATACAAGCTCAACAGAATCAACACTTTCCACCTGACCCCACCAGACAACTCGCTGATTTTTTCCTGGTTCCAGTGTGATTTTTTGCCAGGGGTTTTCGTCCTCCAATACAAAACCCGACGCTGATAGGCTTACCTTAATCTCTAACGTTTCAGGGGTGTTATTGTGTACAATTGCAGCCATTTCTATCCAATCACCATCGACCAAAAATCGCGGCGTCACCGGGATAATCATCAGTGGCTTTTGTGTTTTAATTTCAACCTCAGCCTCACCCACCCGAAAGTCGTCTGTCAGACCGCGCATCACCACAACCCATGTAGTCAGGTTATCTGGAAGGGGAATCGTCAACATCGCTGTGCCATCCATGGCTGTGATAACATCTGCCTGCCAAAAAGCTGTATCCGGAAAATCTTCTCTTAGGCTGTATTCAAGCATGTCGCTTGGACCGCCACCCAGTCCGCCCGCACCCAGAGGAACTAAAGATAACTGCTTCGTATAAGTAAACAAGGATAGGCTGGTTTCTACAGAAAGCGGTATTTCCTGATAAATGTCATCGATGATAGGCAGGCTGTTCGAAGGTAGCAACGCTAGCAAAGCCTTGTCTACCACAGACACTGAAAACTCACCCTGGATTGGATTTCCAGCCTTATCGGTGATTTTCATCTTCAAAGTCACTTTTTCCCCGGGCTCGGTCACCGGTGGAACAACTTCCATGTCAATATTTAAGGTTTTGTCAGCTTTAGAAACAGGTAATTTTAAAGTGCCCTGACGGTAATCTGGCCTGCCATTATCATCAAATCCTAAAAGAATCACTGAGACATATAAATTTGGAATTGATTCACTATCAATTGGAACCGAAAAGACTGTCCCAGAACCATGTGCATCGATTACTTCATAACGCATCACCGAACCGCGCTCAACCGTCATTAAGGCTTTAGCGCCCTTAGCGAAAGGATTGGGGATAAAAATCTCCGCCACCTGTCCAGGTTGGTATTCTTCGCGATCAGGAATAAGTTCTAATTGGTTATACATTTGTACCGGCCAAATTGCGCTGCTCTCACTGGCAACCCAAACCAACACTTCGGTTAAAGCGTTGCCCGCTTTCAGAGTGAGGCGATAAGTTCCAGGCTCTGGCGGGGTAAAACTGACCCGAGCCTTCCCTTCCAGATTACTGATCGGGCTTGCTCCACTTATTATTTTTGTAATTTCAACATCTTCATAAGGTTTTTGAGGAATACCAGTTTCCTTTACCTCCCAATGGATCGCCTCAAAAGTTGCTTCCAAATTAACATTGCTCACGGGCTTTGCATCCCAATCAACCGTCAAAATCGAAAAATTCAGTAATGAGCCAGCATTACCAAAATAAGTGTCAGGTTGAACACCAATGTAGAAAGTTTCAGGATGAACCAGGACTGAATCCCTCGCGCTGACGGGCAGCCCGCTCTCATCCATCAACGTAACTTCCAGGTTGTATTGCTTTAAGATGCTGGTTTTTTCGTCGTCATTTGTCAGTTCAGCAACCGGAAATGATAACAAGTCCACGCCTTTGGAATCTGTTATGTCTTCACCAAAATAAATTCTTTCACCCAATGGGAAATAATCATAAAAGAATGGTGTTGTCCAATAATGTTTTAATGGTCCAACCTGGTATCCAGGTAGTAAAAAATCAATTTCTCTTTGGTAAAGTTCCCAAGAATAATTTTGCCCTGCAACAGGTAAACCAAAATAATAATTTGCCTGGATCAAAGCATCAACATTCTCTCCAGCCAGGATTTTTTCATCATGAAAATTGACCTTTAGATCGATGTCTGGTTTGCGGTAGGCTGCTACATCGAAATATAGGGATTTTATCAATGTATCTTCAACAGAAACATCAATATAGGAGTACCCAGTCAGCATATCTGTGGGCAGTTCAAAAGAACCCGCGGCAGTTCCAAAGCGACTTAATTGCAATCTTTCTTTGTACAAAATTTCTGATCGACCAGCCAAACCGGGATTACTGTTGATTGTCACTGTGATAAAATCCAATCCAGATTGCACTGGCAGGCCATTCTCTCTGGAAAAAACAACTGATCTAAAGTTTACTGTGTCCCCAGGTCGATAAATAGGTCGGTCGGTGTATATATAAACATCCAGTAACTCGGGAAGCGTATTTAGTTGAATTCCTTTTTCAAAATACTGGATATTTTCTTGCCAGGAAGAAATTGTAAAACCAAAATCCGTGTTTCCTGGTGACCCAGTCACCGTAAAATATGTGGAAAAAGGATCTTCCGGTCGCGTCAATTCACCAATAAACAAACCATCTACATTTACACTGTCTCTATGTAAAAGTTCGCCCTCGGTGTTATATATTAAAACGGGCGCATCACTCAACGGGCTGAGGTTTTCAAGTTGGGTCGCCCAAACAAAAACCTGCTCCGGAGATACTTTCATCACCAGGTTATTTGCACTTACAACCAAAAAGTATTTTTGATAATGATCGTAATCCTCCTCCGAGATATCCGGCGTGCTCAGACCTAAAAAGTAAATGCCTGAAGTTAAAGGATCTCCGCGATAAGAAAGCGGCAGGCTAAGGACCTCAATTTGATTTCTTGGTAAATTCAGGTTATAGGTGGTAATTTCCCTGACCTCCGGAAGATAAATTTCCCGGTAGTGAAAATTCTCGGGGTTTAGCAAAGTTATCAAATCTTCGATACTAACGGGTGCAATTTCTAGTGAAAAAGATTGAATATTCGTCGCCTGTATACTCAAATCTAACGCCGATTCAGGTAAAAAAATCAAATTGTAACTGGTATAACCACTGGAAACATGTAATAAAGGTTGGGCAGGCGGTGTAAAGAAGGTGGTTGAAAAAGTGCCTTTTAATTCCCCGCCCCAAATATCTTTCAATCCTTTGCCAAGTGTGAGCGTATATATCGTCTCAGGTTGAAAGTATCCATAAATCGAAAGGCTTTCCTCATCTGCTCCCGTATAAAAACTAAGGTTGACAACCTCTGGGCTCAGATTGATAAATTTATCCATTGTCAAAGGATCCAAAGGGGCTGTAAATTCAAGAGTAAACCTTCCATAACCGCCATAAAAGGATTCAAATTGTGGATCAACAGCAGTATTGACAGCAAATTCTGGGTATGTTTGTCGTTCTGTCTGTAATCCTTCCAATACGGGCAGGCCTCCGGCAGAGCGCATTTCCTGCCCCAAGCGAATGGTATAGTTTGTATCTCTTGAAAGATTTCTAATAGGTGTGAATTTTAGGTGACGGTTGTTTTTCTCCCATTCAAATTTCCCTTGTACCTTGTTACCATTGGAATCGATTAAACTGAAATTTTCTTCTACACTTTCAACATCCATTCGCATATTAAAAAATACTTCCAACGGACTGTCCAGCCTGAGAAGCTCGCCAGCAGGCGGCAATATTTTTTCAATCTCTGGCTGTTTCGTTGAAAATTCGTATTCATAAGATTGTGCTGGTGAAAATGTGGCACCAGACGTTGCTAACAGGTTTTCGTTTATTTGGACACGATAGGTTGTTCCGCCGCTCAAACCAAATTCCGGTGTAAAAATATAGGTACTGGTATTCAACCAGGATCCTTTACCGGTCACTTCGGGTGTTAAATAGAAACCAGGGGCTGCCGAAGAATCTTCACCCAAATTAACTACAGGTTGATTAAATGCAACAAAAACTACGCTTTCAGGATCAACATCCTGAGAGCCATTTTCAGGTGTAACCTGCGTGACATTCAGATAATCAACAACCTGAAAACTTAATTCGATTGGTTCTAATAAATTTTTATGATTTTCAGCCTGCGCAGTAGTGTTGACAATTACACTCAAACGGCTACCTGCATTAAATTTTTGATCTGGTGAAAATGTAACCGTCTGAGCATCCTCCCAATGGAAACGTCCGCTGGTGCGTGGTTCGAAATGCATGGCAGCTTCCACTGCGCTATGATCCATTGCCTGGTTAAAAAATAGCGTAATTGATTCGTTTAATCCAATTACGCTATTTGGTAAAGGCTTTGTCTCAACCAGCGCTGGTGGCAAATCGAGACGCGGCTCTTTGGTTGGTGTAGGCAGTTCGGCCGATTTATCTTCCATTGGTATAGCAATTTCTTGCTTTTCTTTCCCGGGTAGCTGACATCCCGCTAAGAGGCTGGTTATTAAAACAACAGAAACAAAAATGTTAATCCCCTGGTGGATCTTTTGTGGCTTTATCTGATTATCCACAAATCGCTCCTTACATTATCCAAAAAAACGGTTCATTTGGTTAAATTAAAAAACAAAAAACCCTGGATTTCGAGTGAATAAGTTGTTAATATTAATTATATTGCGAATAAAATGGTTTGTAATTAATTGACATCAAAGAATAAGCGCTTAATTTAAATTGAGCTTTTTTAGTGTCTCAACAAAAGGCACATTAAAATCTTTGATAATAAGATCTGCTTGTTGCAATTCTTCCGGAGTGTGGGTTGTTGACACAGCAATACAGGGCATTCCTGCTTGATATGCGCCTTCAACACCGGATATTGCATCCTCAATAACCAGGCAGTCTTGGGGAGGAACATCCAACGATCTTGCAGCATGAAGGAAAATATCTGGGTGTGGTTTGGCGGGCAGGTCTGTCCCCGGAACTATTACTTCAAAAAATCTTCCTAAGTTCATAATTTCCAAAACGGTGGTGATATTTCCTATTGGCGCCGAAGACGCAATTGCTTGGGAAATATTTAATACCTGTGCTTCTTCAAGCCAGGTTAAAACCCCTGGAATAAGCGTTATCCAATCCGCAGCAATTTTCTGGTAAAGTCGTTCTTTTTCACCAATCAATTCCAACATCAGATCTTGTTCGGGCTCAAACCCAAGTAAAGCGGTTAATAATGCAGAGCTTTTCCGCCCAAAGTTTTCAGTATATATACCCCGATCAATTCTATAACCATGGGTTTTCAGAACACTTTCCCAGGTATACAAATGACAAGCATTTGAATCAACAATTGTGCCGTCCAGATCCCATAAAATTGCGCGCGGTTTAAATCTCAATTTCTCACTCCTTTGGCAGTTGGTGTATTATACTATGTGTGGAAATTTCCATTTCATCACCGATTCAAAGCGAAAAACAGCAATGATGGTTAGTCCATTTACACCTTCTCTATGGTATACTTCTGCCATAAATTTTTAGAAAGAAGAGCTTAATGAAAGAAGCGCTTAGCATTAGCATTGGTTCATCCAAACGCAACAAATCAGCCGTTATCAACCTTTTAGGCGAGGATGTGCATATCAGCCGTATCGCTACCGATGGTGATATGAAAGCTGCTCGAGAAAAGTTCATCCAATTCGATGGTCAAGTTGACGCTTTCGGCGTCGGTGGCACGGATTTGGGGTTTTTCTTTGCTGATAAATGGTACCCACTTTACTCGGTCCTTCCCATGGTGCAGGATGTCCAAAAGACACCGGTCGCCGATGGTTGCGGCCTTAAAAACACCCTTGAAATGCGGTGTGCCACCGTTCTGGAAGCAGAAATTGGCGCTCATCTCGACCTCATTGGACGATCAGTGCTGGTGATGACCGGTGTTGACCGTTATGGTCTTTTACGTTCGTTTTCCGATGCAGGCTACAAATGCACCTTTGGCGACATCCTTTTTTCTTTAGGATTCCCGGTGCCATTACACAGTGAGCGCAGCTTAAAGAACGCATTGGTCACGCTGATCCCAATAATCAGCCGCTTACCCTTCAAATGGGTATATCCAACCGGTGAAAGACAACACCAACGCAAACCTAAATATACCTGGGCCTTTGAGCAGGCAAGCGTCATTGCCGGTGACAGCCATTACATCACCCGCTATATGCCGGAACGACTTGATGGCAAGGTGGTTGTAACCAACACCACAACCGCAGATGATGTTGATTTGTTAACAAAAGCCGGGGTGAAATACCTGTTGACGACCACACCTGTTATTGAAGGCCGCTCGTTTGGAACCAACATGATGGAAGCAGCCCTGCTTGCTGTTAGTGGTTTCAACAAAAAAGTTGATTACCACAATCACAAAGAATATTTCAAGATGATGGGCGAATTGGTTGATGCAGCGGGTTTCAAACCAGAATTGCGGATGTTGAATTGACAATGTTTGATGCGATTATTCTGGCTGGGGGTAAGCTGAGCCCTGAGGACCCGCTTTATGATGAAAGTGTAAAGGGCTCAAGAAGTTTAATAGACATCCACGGCAAACCAATGGCGCAATGGGTTATCGATGCCCTGGATAAATCAGCATCTGTGGCGGATCTATACGTCATCGGCCTGCCCGCAGATTGCGGCCTTCGGTCTGTCAAGCCCTTACATTTTCAGCAAGATAAAGGCGACATGGTTGAAAATATCCGCAATGGAGTCCTTGAATCTTTAAAACAGCACCCGGATCGCTCAAAAGCTTTTATCGTCTCTACGGATATCCCGGCCATTGAACCACATATGATCGATTGGCTTGCCACACAGGTACAAGAAGATCCTCACCGTTTGTTGTACTACAATGTACTTCCTCAGCAGGTTATGGAAGCCCGTTTTCCAAATGCAAAACGATCTTACGTTCATTTCAAAGACGTTTCTGTATGTGGTGGCGACCTTAACGTGGTTGATAAAAATATTTTTACCGCTGAAAAGCCCGTTTGGCAAAAATTAAGCGCTGCCCGAAAACAGCCACTCAAACAAGCCGCAATGATTGGATTCGATACCCTGCTGCTGGTTGCTTTACGCTTAATTACGCTTGAGGCAACGGTAAAAAGAGTGTGTAAACGGATCGACTTAAATGCCAAAGCGCTTATTTGTCCACATGCCGAAATGGGTATGGATGCCGACAAACCCCATCAACTGGAAATCTTACGACAGCACTTGCAGGGGGCTGAGTGAATCGCTGGAAGCATCAACTGCTAAATTTAGACGCTAAACTTTCCAAAGCTTTGCATATCAATCCACGTCGCAAAGTCCTTGAATTTATTTTGAAAGTCTTTGCCCATTCTGGAGATTCCTGGTTTTGCCTGGCAGGCCTGTTTATTGCCTGGCTGCTCGCCTCAGCCAAGTGGCGCCAATATTTAGTTTTCATCGCAATTGGTCTGGTGATTATGGCCGTAGCTGTCATCTTGTTAAAGTTTTCAATTCGTCGCCCACGCCCCGAAGGTGAATGGGGACAGATCTACCGCATCACAGACCCGCATTCTTTCCCAAGCGGCCATGCGGCACGTTCTGCCGCACTGGCAACAATGGCATTGGCTTTTGGCCCGCCCTGGTTTGCCATTGCAACACTGTTTTGGGCTCCCTGGGTCGGCATCTCCCGGGTTGCTTTAGGAGTGCACTATCTTTCTGATGTGATTGCAGGTTGGATTGTGGGAATTATCATGGGCATCGTCGCTGTTGCCTTGCACCCCGTTATCTTCCAAATTTTTCCAATTATTCAGGGTTTGTTTAATTAGTTAGGCTTTTCACCATATACGCGGTGCGCATCGAATAACCCCTCTCGGCATAATAAGCGCGCGTGCCCACAGCGGCAATGACCGCCATTTCGGAATATCCCGCTTTCCGAGCAATGGATTCTGCTTCTTGAATCAAACGGGTGCCTAAGCCGCTGTGTTGGGCAATCCCAGAACGTTCTTCTCCCAACTCCAAGGATTGACCATACACATGAACTTCGCGAATTATTGCCGCCTCCGCTAAATCTGCCAATCCTGAAAAATGTGTGTTTTCTGGAAGGGATAACCGAAGGAAACCTGCCAGATGATCATCCTGGGTATCAAAAGACAGAAAATGTTCCTCAGCAGAGGCGGGGTAATATACGAGGTCGTTCAGCGTGAGTTTTTCTGCATTAACCCGTTTTTTACGAATTTCACGACAACGAATACACTCACAGCGGGTACCCCGCCGTTTCATCTCTTGTTGAATGTTCTGGCGAAGACTGGTGTTTTTATTCCCAGCAACCACGTAGGTAGAGGGAATATCTCGAATAACGCGATTAATACGGCAATAGCGGGGAACTGTGGTCTTCAAATCTGCAACCAGATCTAAAAGGGTTTCCTCAGAATAGGGTTGATATTCACCTGCGAGCCAACGTTGGTACAACTCTGTACCCTCTAAAAGCTGGCAAGGATAAATTTTGATTTCATCCGGGCAGTAGGCGCCATCTCCCCATAAGCGTAGGAAATCCTCATGATCGCTGGCGGGCGTTGCCCCTAAAAGATTGGGCATCCAGTGCAAAACAATCTTAAATCCTGCTGAGCGCAGCAAAGCCGTCGCTTCCAGAGTTTGCAAGGCTGAATGACCACGTTTGTTCATCTGTAAGATGCGATCATCCAGACTCTGTGCGCCCATTTGAACTTTGGTCACACCCAAATGCCGATACCAGGCAAGCGCATCACGATCAACCAAATCTGGCCGGGTTTCTATTGCCAGTCCAACATTGCGATGGGCAGCATGAACATTAATCGCATGCGCTTCTTCAAGCGAACGCGAAGCCTGCTCTGCCCCATATTCATTCATATTCATCGCATCAAAACAGCGTTGTACAAACCAGGATTGATAATCGCGGGGATAGGCACAAAAGCTCCCGCCTAAAATCAATAACTCAATTTTATCTGTTGGGTGTCCTACAGCTTCTAAAGATTTAATTCGATTGCTGGTCTGCAGGTAGGGATCAAATTTATTCTCTACGCCGCGTTTAGCGCCAGGTTCTTCACTCAGATAGCTTTGCGGCAACTCATCTTCTTGTGGACAAAATATGCATTCCCCTGGACAAGGGTGAAAGGCAGTCAGCACGGTCACGGTTGTTACCCCAGAAAGGGTTCGGGTTGGCTTCATACGGATTTTTGCAAGCAAATTATCGTCTTCAGCCCATTCACGGCTTTCAACCATGCGATGATAAACAGCCACCAGCGCATGTTTTGGTATAAAACCACCACCATCTGGCTTTGGGTACATGCGTTGGGCAGTTTGCAGGTCTATACCGTCCCTGACTGCTTCCAAAATTTTCAAAGCGATATTCAGCTCCGTTGGGCTGTAATCTCTTTTTTTCATCCAGCTTTCTGCTTTCATCAATATCAATTGTACCCACGAAAATTTCTATCGCAAAAAACCAAAGGGAAAGCCATGCAGTTCCTAGACAGTTAAATCCTATTGTTTAAAAAAATAATGGAATTACGAAGATAATATAATTTTTTTATCTACTGGAATAATTTGTTAAAACATTAATATTGTTCCATCCTGCCTGGATTAATGTGTTTTGATTTGATTGGTTGGTTTTAGAATTGGCAATGATTTGGAAGAAAACCTTTATCTTAGAATATTTGTCAAGATCGCGTTAAATGATCCGATTAATTGATGCAATTTTCCACTGCAAGTATTTGCCTAATAAGGAAATAAAATAGCAAGCAAATATCCTTTCCTGGTTGGTATCTTTATCTGACACTTCAATTTGTTGTTTTTCCGATATTTTGGATTTCAATTGCATTTTGAGCGCTTTCAGAAGATTGTTGAGCTTTATACGCTTTTTTGGGAGAATTTTGCAAATCATTCTTACCCAATAAAAGGTAAAGTTTTTTAAGCAATCAGACTTATTCGCGTCCTTATATTCATCTTTAATTTCCACCAAAAAAAAGAAGATTGAATCTTTTATATGCCATCCCAGTTCGGAATGAAATAGAATAAAGGCAAGAATTATGGATCCAAAAATTCAGGCCCATCTCCTGGAAATCAACCAGGCTTTTTATCAGCAGCACTCAATGTCGTTTAGCGCGACCCGACAGCAGGTTCAACCAGGTGTTCGTCAGGTGGTTCAAAACATCCTGCCAAATGCCAGTATCATAGATGTCGGTTGCGGTAACGGCACCCTATCAAGACATCTTGCTGCCCACAGATTTTCAGGGAATTACCATGGTATCGATTTAAGTGAAGGTTTGCTCGCTGACGCAAGACTCTTGTTAAAAGAGTCCCCTTTAGGTACTTATACATTCCAAAAAATTGACCTATCAGAAACTGATTGGGCTAAGTCCATCCAACCCAAGGATAATGACTGGCTGGTCGCTTTCGCCGTCTTACATCACCTGCCAGGCGTAGATTTGCGAAAACAAACCGTCCAGGTATTCAAAGAATTAATCGCACCCGATGGTCTGGTAGCGATATCCGTATGGCAGTGGCATAATAGTTCTCGTTTGCGCCAACGTGTACTACCCTGGTCTACAATTGGGGTTGATCCCAACGCTGTTGAAGATGGTGATGTCTTGTTGGATTGGCGGGCTGGCATTTCCCCTGGTTTGCGTTATGTTCACACCTTCAATGAGGTCAGCTTGAGTAAATTAGCGATCGATACAGGATTTGAGGTTTGCGAAACTTTTTATTCCGATGGAAAAATGGGCAATCTTGCTTTATATCAAATCTGGCGGCTGGTGAAAAAATAAAAAAAGCCAGCCCCATTTTGTCAGGCTGGCTTTTCATTTGTAAAGTGAATTTTATCCCAAAGCAACATCTAAAATCATCATAATGGCAAAACCAATCATCACGCCAAGTGTGGGAATATCAGAGTGTCCCTCACATTTTGAAGCGGGGATCAGTTCTTCAGCAACTACATAAATCATGGCGCCAGCAGCAAATGCAAGGGCATAGGGTAATAATGGCCGCATCAGGATGGTTAATGCAGCGCCGATAACACCTGCTATGGGTTCCACCATTCCCGAAAGTTGACCATAAAAAAATGCTTTGCGCCGTGTCCACCCCTCGCGCCGCAATGGCGCAGATACTGCCAGTCCTTCTGGGAAATTCTGCAAGCCAATCCCAACTGCTAGCGCAATTGCAGCCGGAATATTTGCTCCATCAACACCAATTGCAGCGGCACCAAATGCCACACCAACAGCCAACCCTTCTGGGATATTGTGCAATGTAATTGCTGTAATCAGTAATACGCTGCGTTGCCAAGAAGATTTTAAACCTTCAGCCTCGCTAATATCCTTGCCCATGTGAAGGTGGGGCAAAAGTTTGTCCACAAGGAAAAGGAATCCTCCGCCCATCAGGAATCCGACAGCGGCTGGAAACCAGATCGGAACAGACATGCCATGTGAAAGTTCAATTGCAGGCTCCAATAACGACCAAAAACTGGCTGCAATCATGACACCGGAAGCAAGGCCTAACAAGCCGTCTAAAAGTTTTTGATCAACATCTTTTGTAAAAAAAACGAGTGAAGCACCCAATCCTGTCACAAACCAGGTAAATAAAGTCCCAATTAATGCCTGGATAATCGGAGAAAATTGTCCAAAAAAATCAACCATGTGCTATTACTACCTTTCAATAATTGCTTACCTGAAAAACACATTTCTTTTTATAGTTGTCCATACAAATGCGTTAATTTTTCGGCATGCAATACTCTGTAAAATCATACCACGCAAAAACATCAGAACATGAACTATCAAATCAGTGGTTTTAAAACCGCCCCCTCCCAGGGCAGCAGCGCACCTTTACGCAAATAACCGTCTTCAACCACGGCACCACGATCACCTAATAAATCCTCGAATACAATCCCATCGTTGAAATATGGGCTGATTTGCAGGTTAAAATCCCAAAGTTCATTCCCGGCATTCATTAATACCAACAACTTTTCGTCGTCCAGTTGGCGTAAATAAGTAAGACGGCGTCCTTCTGCATATATTGGCATGTAATTTCCGATTCGCAAAACCGGGTATTTCAACCGCAAGTGGGCATATGTTTTAATCGCATTCCTCAAATCATGATCCCAACAGGTTTCATCCCAGGGAAAACTTGCCCGACAATCAGGGTCGCGTCCGCCCATCAAACCAATTTCGTCACCGTAATAAATACAGGGTGCTCCAGGATAAGTCATTTGAAATAAACTTGCCAACCGAAAAGCTGCTTTATTGCCGCTGACCATGCTTAAAAAACGGGGCATATCATGACTATCCAACAGGTTAAGTTGCGCCAAAGCGTTCTGTTGGGGGTAAATCTCCAATAATTGTTTTGTGCGCTGTGCAAAAGCCGCTGCATCCATTTCTGGAATATCTGAAAGCCCCATCATCCCTGATATCAAGGCATCGTCTCGGTGACCAGCACCAAAAAAGCCCACACAAGCTGCCGTAAACTGATAATTCATCACACCGTCAAATTTATCACCTTGCAGCCAATCCTGCGCTTCCGAGGGTATTTCTCCCACCAAGTAGGCATTCGGGTTGGATCCCTTCGTTATCTCACGAAATTGACGCCAGAATGTTTCATCTTTAATTTCAAAAGGCACATCCAAACGCCATCCATCAGCGCCCTTGTCAATCCAGTAACGCGCAACACCAAACAGAAAATCCCGGACACGAGGATTTTTCGTATTAAATTGAGGCAAGGCTGGTAAATTCCACCAGGCAGAATAATTAGGTTTGCCCTGATATGCGTTCATCGGATAACCAAAAACTGTGAACCAGTCCAAGTAGGGAGATTTTTCTCCATTCTCCAAAATATGATGAAACTGGAAAAAACCACGGCTGGCATGATTGAAAACACCATCCAGAATCAGATGCATCCCTCGTCGATGCACTTCATCTAAAAGGGTAAAGTAAGCTTCATTACCGCCTAAAATGGGATCGACCTGATAATAATCGTAGGTGTGGTAGCGATGATTAGCTGCGGAAGCAAAGATAGGATTGAAATAAAGCGCCGTAATTCCCAAATCCTGTAAATAATCTAATTTTTCATAAACACCTAACAGATCACCGCCTTTAAAGCCGAAAGTGGTTGGCGCTGAATCACAGGGTTCAAGATTATTTGGTTTTTCTATTTGTTCAGATTTCGCAAAACGATCCGGAAATATTTGGTA
>Ga0255347_1002512_pt1 | contig 25882 bp, 44 predicted proteins | sample wastewater_treat_2_FD_192479 | JGI IMG/M metagenome (GOLD analysis project Ga0255347, IMG submission 192479) | Wastewater microbial communities from Lulu Island WWTP, Vancouver, Canada - plant24 | ecosystem: Engineered > WWTP > Wastewater > Unclassified | place: Canada: Vancouver, British...
AATCCTGCTCGTTCGTCAGTGCCCCGATTTGAGCCGCAGTCACGCCGTGCGGGTTGTCGGCGCGGTTCGTGTGCACCGCAAGCGCAGCAGTGGTGGCCTCGACCTGCTGTGTGGTGGCATAGGGCGCGACGGCGGCGGCAACCTGCTGTGTGGTGGCGTAGGGCGCGAGGGCTGTGGGCAGGAGATACCCGGCCAGGGCGTGGTCGCCCCATCCATAAGCCGCATTCCATTTGTTCGTCTCTGGTTCGATTAGGTCCAGACGTGGCCCGGCCACCGGATCGGCCTCGGCGGTGAGCGCACCGACCTGCGCTGCCGTTACGCCGTGCGGATTGTCGGCGCGAGGCATATGCGCGGCGGCTGCAGCGATGACGTTGCTCTGCGAACCAGTCACGGTCTCAGCCCTATCAGCCGTCACGTCGGCTAGCCAAGTTATTTTCGTGTCGGCCGCAGCGAAACAGGCCGCTAGGCACAGCATCGTAATGGTTGTCTTTTTCATGTTCTTATTCCTTCACCCACAATTCATGTTTGCCGCCGTCAACCGGCACCGCGTAGAGGTTGAGGCTCGACACAGCCTCAGTCACTTGCTGCACAGCCTCAGTCACTTGCTGCACAGTTGCGTATGGCAAGAGGTCAGCTGGCAATAAGTAGCCGGCCATACTATGATCGCCCCAAGAGTGGGCTGTATTCCATTTGTTCGTCGCGGACTCGATCAGATCCAGACGCGGCCCAGCCACAGGATCGGCCTCGGCCGTGAGAGCGCCAATTTGTGCGGCTGTTACGTTATGCGGGTTGTCAGTGCGGTTTGCGTGCACCACAAGTGCCGCATTTGCGACAGGGTCTAGCTCAGCTGTTAACGCTCCGATTTGAACTGCAGTCACGCTGTGCGGGTTGTCGGTGCGATTTATGTGTGTGGTAAGCGCCGCATTTGCAACAGGATCTACCTCGGCTGTGATCGCTCCAATTTGAACTGCTGTTACATTATGCGGGTTGTCAATGCGATTCGTGTGCACAACAAGTGCAGCAGTGGTGGCGTATGGCAAGAGGTCTACTGGCAAGAGGTAGCCGGCCATAGCATGGTCGCCCCAAGAGTAGGCTGTTTCCCAATCGTTGGTCGAAGCTTCAACAAGATCGATCCTTGGGCCAAACAGTTGTATAGCCGCGGCTGAATCGTTAATCTTCTGCGTTTGCTCAACAGTTAAGTGCAACGCTTGATTATTTGTGTGTGCCACAAAAGGCGGCAAGACAACCTCAGCAACCTTGCCTGTAAAGCTGTTGATCTCAACATCAACTAGCACACTCTCATTACCTTTGATATTATTTTGCAAGTTATAGATAAAACCATAATCTTGCGGGCTAGCAAAAGCTAATGAGCTAACCAAGATAAAGCTACTTAAGAGTTTCATGGTTAACCTGTGAATGCGCCTTTAATGACAGCCAAAAGCGCGTTGTGTTTGTCCTTAAGCTCACCAAGACTATCATCGCTAACAGCGGCTTCAAGCGCTGCAAGAGCGGCGCCATACTCAGGTGTAAGTGCCGCTGTCCGCTGACTGATAATCGTAACTGTAAGTTGGTCGCAATCCTCTTCAGTAACCACACCAACAGCGCCGATATTCGTATGCGAAAATACTAAGCTGCCAACACCGACGTATCCACAATCAATAGCTGCCACGTCAGTCCTGTTGAGTACTTGCTTACTGCCAATAGCGCCGACTAGCCTAAGTGCTGTTGAAGCATGCGTAACATGCATGCAAGTCTGCGCGTTATCAAGTACTGTCTTAGCCCATTCATTAAGGCTAGCACAATCTCTAGCAACGGGCGTCGAAGTCGTTGGAACGCCATCTAAGATAGCGCTCGCCCATGAAGTATCACTATTGCAGCACTTACTCAAAGTCATTGTTTTTAGTTAGTAGGGTTTCGATTAACCAAGGTTTGTCAAGCACTTCGCCAGGTATTGTGCTAAAGAAGCTCATGGCTCCAGCAAAGTACGAAAACATAAGGAACGGATACTCTGCATCGTCTGGAAGGTCTGTATCTGCTAGCAACTTACGAAATACGCCTTTGCTTTGCTTATCACCGAAATACCAAAGCAAATTCAGCCAGTTCTTTCGGCGTTGGCATCCAGGGCAAACCCAGTTAGTAGGTTTTCGATGCAGCCACGCCCACACTTTATGCAGCTGAAATAAATGGATTATAGCTTCAACCACATCCCCAAGACCAACAAATCCACAGCATTTTGTGCCATAGACTTTAATAACGTGCTTGCGTGCTTCCTCACTAAGTGCCGCTACAAGTTTTTCGCATCTGTGGCAGCCACCTTTGATAATCAGTTTAACCATAGAACCTACCACATCTACAACCACGGGCAGCTGATCCTTTGACTGCAGCACCAACGCCGGAATGCGCGGCTCCAGTACATGCCGCATCAACCAACTTTAAAGCCCCAACAACAACTTTGTCGCCGACGTAGTCAACCTCTGACTTGCTGTAACTGTACCCCTCTAACGACTCACTAACAACGTTGTTTGCTGGATCCGCCGCAATCGAAGTACTAATAGCCCGTGCCAACGTATAAATAGCAAAACGCATCCGCTCAGTATATAGCCGATCATTGTTCTGCGCAGAAAAACAGCGCGTAGTAGCCATGCCCTCAGCTGTCAACAGCAAGCCTTCTAACTGCTTATCTGATTTGACAGCTGGTGCAAGGCCATACTCCCGCCATTCAGCTATAGTCAAACGTTGCATTAGCGTTGTAGCTTAGGCAGCTGGTCGATGATAACTTCAGGACCAATGAAGAAGTACGCATTCGGATCGGTTGTGGTGTCAGCATAGATTCCAGGATGCTCACTTAGCCACGCGCTAACAATAGCCATATTAGCATCGTTTTTCTGGCCAACCGCCCTTGCAACTTGAATACCACTAATCATAGGGTCGTACGACTCGAGAGACTCTGAACTTGAGGCTTTGATCGTAAGTTTGTTGCCGGTTGCTTCTGCCGAAATGCCATACGCCGCAAATAAGTAGTTCGCAATCAGTGTAGCCTCGAGATCAGGCTTAGCCCAATTCGACCCAGATGCAAGATACGAACGCAACTGCTCCGGAGCTGCAGCCAATTGACGTTTAGCGTACTCGCGGGCGATCCTCCGACAAGCCCCACTACGCCGGCCAAGCAGCCGAATAGCAGACTTTCCAGCTTTCTTAACGGCAGGCTTTACGGCTGATTTTGCAGCTTCAGCAGCCTTTGACGCTTTGTACTGTTTCTTAGTCATGCGGACGAACTTCATCTCAGTGCGCACAGGGCCAGCAGACTGAACGAATTCGACGACGTAACCAGCATTCAGGAAGTTACGAAGCACGTCATCAAGAATGCCAACAAGTCGAACAGGCTCAATGTCATTCGCAGCAATGTTGATAAGCTTCAAAGCGTCAGTAGACGTTGAATCGATAGTTACAGTTCCAACCTCGTTGTAACCAAGAGCTTGCGCCCGATTCTGCACAGCAGTTTCAAGGTTAGTCACGCTAGGGAACTTGCTATCACCGAAGCCGGTGACACGAAGCTGAACCAAAGCGCGCTTAGTAGACGCAGCCTTACCCGCTTCTTTTTTGGACGTGATTGGTTTGGTCATAGTTTTGCCCTAATAGTGTTTTCAATGTCACTAACGTCCTCAGCGCTAATCGGACTATCCGAGTCAATTAGCGCCTCGCACTTAGCTGTGAGCGCAGGTATTTGTTCCTGCATCGCCTGTTTAAATGTTTTGGCTGTTTCAGCGTCTAGCTGCTTAAGGCCGATGGAGTCCCCAATGGCGTTCATCTTGTCATAGGCACCTGTAAACAAACAAATGATCCATGACAAGATGTCGAACAAAAAATCCAGCCTGTTGAGCTCTTCAGGAGTAAAAGCTTCAGCATTATCGCCAGTATCAATACTGGTTTGTGTGCTAGACTGATCGGGCGGGGTTTGCTCACCAACTTGAGGGCCTACAAGAGCCTTCTTCAAGATGATGTCCTTCGCTCGTTCACGAGCACTTTTAGCCTTTTTAGACTTTTTCTTACTTACTGGCGTTAACATTTTAGTTTACCCCTGCTGAGCTATTACTACGTTGGCAGGCGTTGCCTTAACTTCCGATTTAGTCGCCGGTTTAGCCGCCGGTTTGGCCACAGTTACCTCGGTAGTTTCAGCTTTCGCCTTAACTGTTTCAGCTATTTCGACCTTAGGCTTAGGTCGTGAGCCATCTGGGTTCAGCGGGAGCGTCCGAATTTGGAAGCCCAACCGCTTAGCCCAGATTTCACGAGCCCGCCTACCTTCTTCGATCACTTTAAGGTTAGACATGGCAGCCTTTCTTAGGTGTTAGCTTTGCCGGACAGATATGCGGCATAAACGCCCTCTTGCCCAAGCACGAGGCCGGCGCCTTCACCAGGCACGTTAGTACCGGTGTTCAGCTTGTACGCGCCGCCGATACCCGCCATACCACCAGCCATACGGGCTTTCGCCTTAATGACCGTATCACAGCTACCGCAGGTCGTAAGCTCGAGGTCTTTGCGAACGCCAACCAGATAGTTCTTGATCGCCGCAACACCAGCCTGACCCTTCGGCATCGACGGATACAGAAACACCGGATAGCCGTCGAAAGTCTTATCGGTCAGATTGATACGATTCACAGCGTAGGTGTCATAAACCTCAGCGCGAATACCCTGCCAGTCAGTGGGGCTAAGCAAAATCACCAAGTCCTCGGTGCTGTAGCTATAAGGGTCGATAGCCGAGATCAAAATCTCGAGGTCGGCAAGAGCAACCTTATCACTAGTGGCGTTGTTGATTACCATTGCACCACGTTTCTTGGCATCAGCATCAGTCAGCGTAGAAGCGCCGATGATACCAATCAAGCCAGCATTGCCAGCTTCTGCCGTATAGATGATGTTGCCATCAATGTTGCGTTCCAAACCGCTACGAAGGCCCACCTTGTAGAAGTCCTCCAAGCCAGGAGCGTCGTCAAACGCGTCCTCGCAAACGGGGAACCGGCAGCCATAATTGCTAACCGACAGCGTACGAGCGTCCATCGGATCGTCGCACGTAGCATCTGCAACGCATTTCGCCCGGCCAGGTCCAGAATTAGTGAACACGCCGTACGGAATTGTGATGTTGCCCTTAACAGGGACACGAGTTGTACGAGACAACAGCGACTTGCGCGTGTTGGTCTGATCGCCGAACAGAATGTTGCAGCCATCGCTGATACTTGCCGCGGTACGTTGAGTGTGCACACGGCGGACTGCCGCGTAAAAGCCAGAGCTCTTACCCGACTTGCCTTCGACTGTCTTGTTGATAGGCATTTACCTTCTCCTTATTGGATCTTTATTCCCGCCGTTACCTCTCTTATAGCGTCAAGAATTGCTCCCGCCGCTTCAGATACCGTAAGCTGGACGTTCTCTCCCTGAAGCTGCAATTGTACACTCGTATCAATATTAGCCTCAGAAATGAATGTTAAGACTTCGCTCCCGTAATCGATATCACCATTAGCTATGCCACGCACTGCGTCCATGATCTCTTCGCGTGCATCATATTTGGCGATACTAGCTTCCTTGTACTTTAACGCCACGCCATATTGCTTTAAGCTATTCGTCAGCGACATAAGCGCAGACTCAACTTTAACAACATCTTCGTTGTTCGCTAGCGTTAACTCAACTCTAACAAAGCTAGAGTCTTGCGGATAGCTGAACCTAAGAACCTTTGAAAACTTTGCAAGCCGAGATTCAGTCAAAACCTCAGCTGCCCGACCAACGTATTTGGCGTTGATCGGGACTAGCTCGAAGCTTATGACTTTGTTGCTCTTACTCATATACGAATCTCTTTGCTTATGAACGCGCCTTTTACGTTCAGATACTCAAGTACCGCAAAAATTCCTGCTTCAATAAATGGGTTTGCCGATGTTCCTGGATGCCATACTGATCTAGCAAAAACAGTCTTTCCACCAACCGTGAACTTCAATGCTTTCGCGTTCTTCGCGACAATTTTGTGCGGCCTCGAACCTTCATGCACAGGTGCTGCATAATCTTTATCGTTTTGAATTGTTACTACCTTGTTGTTCCTGCTATATCGATTCGCAGCCAAAAGCTTGCCGCTATCAACGGGTGTGCCCCCATCGATAGTTTGTTCAGCAAGACTAACAAACCTCTTGGCCATAGTATTGCTGGGCAGCGATACAGTGAACTTGATAGCCATAAGTCATTTTGCAATCTTTTTCAACTTGTTGAGCTTTGCGCGCACAGCACTACGATAATGCTTCACGACTCGAAGCAACTTGGCATTTGACCGTACCACTTTGTTCTTGGGCTCTCCGCTATCAGGATTTAATTTTGCAGTCGTATCTACTTTTTTAGACCCGCTTTCTTCGATGCTGCAGTATGGTTTGATTGTTTCTGGCATAATCTTCGCATCTTGGTTAGCCGGAACAGGCGTCAGCGAGAGTTCGAGAAGTGTGCTTTTGCTAATAGTGCCGCCAGGAACATCAGAGCCTTCGAGAATGTCAAGACCAACACTAATACCAAGCAGGGCTTCGTTACGCACTAAGCTGGCGTACTCAGGATCGAGCACAACAACATCAGCTGTAGTAACATCGCCCTCAACTTTGAAATTATTGGCGAATCCAATCACTGTATGGTCATCGTGAGACGATAACAACGAAACACGATCAGGTATTACGATACCATCTTGCTTCACAATCGTGCCGGCAAGATCTCTGCTATTCGAAGAAATTACAGCACGTGCTATAATGCCAGAGCAGTCTCTCTTGGTCTTATTTGCGATAGCGAAATACTTGCTCATACTGTCACCTAGAAATTAAACGGGTACCGGGAGGTTAGTCCCGGCCCCGTGAGTCAAACTACGAATTATGCTTCTTGAAAGACAGCAGCGAGTACGTCAAGCAGCCAGCGAAATAGGCAGTCTTGCCGCCACTAGCCGATTTCAGACCAGCCACAGCGCTCGGCCGCAGATTATCGGCGTTCTCCAAGAACAACTTCGCCACCCGCACGACCTCCTGCTTCCCAACCTTGATGCAGAGAGCGAAGATCTCGTTGGACCCGAGGGTCTTCACGAGGCCAACGACCTCCTCATAAGTGTTAGGAAACTGGATGTCCACGATCTTAGCGAACTCGCTCTCGTTGAACGTCCGACGTTCTTTGGCCGGGATAGCCGCGACAGCCTGCTCGAAAGTGGAGACAGTGACAGCCTCTTCGACGGCCGTCTCAACGGCCTCGACGTTGCCCTTGTTTGAAGGTTTTTTCATGGTTTTAACCTTTATTACTAAGTGGAACATTCATGTTTCGGCTAACGAACTACGCAATCACGCAGCCGAAAGCCGAGGATCAAGATGTTCCACCTAACGAGATAATTATATCCAAAGCCCGTGCAAGCTGGAATACATTTAATACGACAAATAAAAATAATTTTTCTTGGTTCTCACGGGAGGAAAATTTCCTTGATTTTTTAAATCAATAACGAATTTAAACATTATTAAACTTTTGTGGTATACCATCAAAACTGAGACACTATGTCCCACTTTTACAAAATTTTTAGTTACATTCTGTCCCACTGGGACACTATGTCCCACTTTTACAAAATTAGCTATAGTTTATAGAGTAACTATTTGTCACACTTGAGACATTATGTCCCACTTTTACAATTAGCCATTTTGTATCTTTTGCGCCATGCCTCTTACAGCAATCTTAGCACTCCCTCGAAACTGGCAGCTCCGGCTGGCTACTTACTTAATTTCCAAGGTGATTCTTATACAGGATTATACAATATCAATACTAGGAATCACCACATAATAACTTAATTTTAATAGACTTAGACTTATATTTTATTATTTATTTTTATTATACCGTATAATATAATATAATTATTAAAAATGAGGATAATGGTTACCAAACGGAACAAAATTAGCTTAAAACATTTGTGGTGCAAACTACAGTGTTTGGCTAATTAGAAAGTTAGGTCGCATATGCAAATGACAAAAGAGCTGCTTCAGCAGATTATCAACTCTAATTTTAAAGGGTGGCTACTAGCTGGCTATCCGAAAGAGTTCAAAACGTGGCAGATGTCAACGCGCACGGTGCGTCACATTCTATGGCCCGCAATCGACTTTGGACTTCATTGGGATTTCGAAAATAAGTCTGTGCAATTCAAAGGCGTGGGTGAGAATGAGCATTTGACGTTTACGTTTAAGTTCTGTGATTCTGTAGACTAATCGTATTCGCGATACTTTCAAGGAGTTAGAGTATGTCTTACTGTGACTGCGGTGCTGATGATTGTCCACGATGCAACCCTGGTTGTGACGATAGAGTCGCATGCGATCGTTGCGGCGAGTTGTTCTCGAAATGGACGCTAACGGAAGACGCTATCGGCCGTTGGACGTGTGAGGGTTGCTGGGATCAGTTGCTATAACTATAAAAGTTAATAAACAGTTGCTAATCCTGGCTAGATTAGTTAACTCCAAACAGCCACTGAGGAGACGTTATGACGAACAAAAACTACGTGATCAAGGCTCACCATTTCAGAATGTGCCAAATCTATCTAAATAACGCGAAGAGGACGCTGCAAATTGCAAAAACTAAAATTGAAGGTGAAGACAACGACTTAGCGGTGTTGTTTGAGCAGATCAGCCACGTGTCAAAAGAGCTGAACAAGATAGTTAAGGAAATGCGAGGTCAACAATGCGGCTGATTGAGCCATCTGCCGAGTTAGTTTATTTTCAGCCTGGGGCCACGAGGGCGATCGAAAAGATTGGCCGTGTATGCTATCAAAGTTCTGATAGATCAGACTTTAGTGAGCTTTCAAGCTCTAACTTTGTTAAGCGCTTGATTTTTAAAGACCACCTATCTGTACTTGAGCACGCTTCAGCCACTGTTCGTTTCGTTGTAGACCGTGGCGTATCTCATGAAATCGTCCGCCATAGAATCGCGAGCTACAGTCAAGAGTCAACAAGGTATTGCAAGTACAACGGTCACGTTGCGTTTGTGATTCCAAGTTGGGCATCTGAAATCAAAGCTGGTGTATACCCATATTATTCAGTTGATTATGCAAATGTTCTGCCTGCAGACCAAAAAACTTGGTTCATCGCAATGCTTAATGCTGAGGCCAGCTACAGTAAGCTCATTGGTCACAACATTAGCCCACAGAACGCAAGATCGGTCTTGCCAAACAGCTTGAAAACTGAGCTTGTTATGACCGCTAATATGCGTGAGTGGCGCCACTTTTTCAAGTTGAGAACAGCTCCCGCGGCGCATCCAGACATGCAGATAGTTGCTGGTCAAGCTTTAAAAGCAATGCATTATTGCGCTCCTGAAATCTTTGGTGATTTACTGTGTAACTGTTAGTTGAAAGGTTTATTATGACACAGATACGTTCATCACGCCAAACGAATTTGTTCACATCTGATCTGCAGACTGAAAGGCCAAGAGTGGCCTTGCTTGAAACACTACGGCTTGTTAATGCTGGCAGCGACCCTAATGAGCCTACATCGGCACTGAGCGTAACATTCGAACACCTTTTTAAGGCGTTAAACTACGTCAGCAAATCTAAATACGACGAGGCGAAAGAAGAAGTCTGCAAGCTGATGTCAAAATTAGAAACGCTTATCAATGAAACAAGAAATTCGTAACAAAATATCAACATTAAAGCGTGAAAAGCTCACTGCTGTTGAAAAGTCCGACTATAAGCGGGCTTCAGAGATCGATGCAGAGATTGAAGCACTACAAGCTAGTGACGTCGAGGAGCAGTTTTGGGAGTGGAAACACTTTGAAATCGCGGCTCGGCAGCATGGTCTTACTGTAGAAATCGTTGGTAATCAAGACATCTATTACGACCGCGACGGAATCATGCATGACGCTTCAGAGCGCAGCAGGATTAATACATACTTACAACTTAAAGGTTTTCGTGGCCCAACGAAAGACAAAGAGCTGGACTACTTAATAACGCGTTGGCGCATGCGAGATGGTGATATAATTCCAATCGATAAGAAGCAAGCTTACCCGACAGTGTTCTCAGACCTATGTGAAGCTAATTGGGTGCCGGGTGTTGAGCCCGATTGGTTAATCATTTTCGGCGAGCGCTGGAACCTGTCTTTTATCGATCCAATTTTTGCGCAAATTGTAAAGAAGTGGTTTTACTCAATGTATTTGTGTGACAAGTATCGGGCTGAAATTACGTCTGGCAAATTCGCTGAAAGTCTTGGCGATAGCTGGGCACCACCAATGCTTGTACTTGGGAGCCACGAAGCGAACAGGGGTAAATCTGAGTTCTTCTCGTACTTTAACCGCATGACGAAAACGATCCCGTGTAAAGTGGCTATTAGCAATCTTGTAGATCCAAATGAGCGAACAAAATCGTTGTGGGTTAAGAAAAGCTTTCTAAACACTTTTGAGGAGGTTATTTTTCCATCCGGACGCGATCTAGCTGCTTGGAAAGATTTTATGCTGTCGCGTGTGAAGCCTACAGCTAAAATGCATACGCAAGTTGCTACTGGCGGTGATTATATTTGTGCTGCATTTGGCGGAACCGTGCAGACAAATCGCCCATTTTGGATGGATGACGAAGGTATATTTCGTCGATACATAATAATCGACACAACAAAGTCTTTGCCGCCAAACGATACGTACTATGAGCGCTTTAAAGCGTTTATCTACCAAGTAGCGTATGAGGCTAACAAAGTCTTTGAGGCTAATGGTTTTGACCTCAAAAAAGTCACTAGCTTAAACCAGGAGCAGAATGAGTACTTAAAAGCTACCAACCGCGAGTACTTTAGCAAGATACTATCTGCTGAACAAACATTGGCTATCATGGAGGCGTGGGACACATACCAAGATATTGACAAAATCGTCAACTTTCTTGTTGGTTTCACAAATAAAGGTCTGTTTAGAGATTACACTCTTAACGAGCTCAAAAAGCTAGTTATTAACAATAAACCTTCTAAAATGGAGGACGCACATGTTTAATGAGTTAAATAAATCGTACATGCCGTACGTAAGTAGAGCAAAGACACATGGCGGCCCGGCTATCATTCGTGCCGTCGGCCCAGCTTTGCTAACAAACAACTACAAAGTAGCTGCAGCATTCCTTGAAGAGGCGTTGGTAAAGCGTTTTGGCTTGGAGTTAGCTAAACAAGCTATTAGTAAAGAATTTGAAAAGTTCAAAGCTAGTAAGCCTGAATTGTCCGCTATTTTGGCGACGAGGTACAAGGAGACTTATGACAAGACAACAACAACGTAACATGGCTATTAGGTGCGCTAACAAGCGCCAATTGCTTGACGGTTCTATTAAACCGAGTTTTCAGTGGTCTTTACTGATTACGCTATTTGGCAACAAGCTAAAATCTCTTGAGCCTGTTGAGCAAGCACTTGAGATTATCGACAATCGTGCTCTGTTCGGCGAAGTGTTAGTAACGCTGTATGATTACAACATCGATGGCTTCTCATGCATTGAGTCAGGCAGAGGTGAACTTCTAATTGCAGCATTATACGAGGCGCAAAATGAACGATAACGACTTAGTAATGTGTGATATTGCTCGTGCACACTACGACAGACTCAGTGGGAAAACTGACATTGTAAACGCGCTGTATAATTATAGCCAGCTTCACCAACCAGTAGGCATAATGAAGGATTTATGCGACGCGTTGGAGGTCGACGGCGGTTATAGGTTTATCGACGACGCATTTAGGCTAACATCTTTTAAAGCCAAAATAACGCAATATGAGTTGCGAGTTCGGCTTAAGCTAAATATGCTAACTACTTTAGCGGATAAAGAGTGGCGCACAGCGTTTAACTGGGCTGTCAGGGCTCATAAGAACTCTCGTGTTGGCTTCGAATACTTTGCGTGGCAAAAGTTTCGTGTAGACGTAGAGTATGCGCACATAACTAAGCAGGATTTGTTGGTGCTAATTCAAGAGTTAAACAGAGGTCCATCAACAGCACAAAGGTTGCCGAGCTATATTGATTACCTACATTATCGTATAGGCCATATGCCGTACTTCTTCAGCACTGAAACAAAAAGGCTCTATAAAGAAGCTCTGTACACAAGGGCTCATGTATGCGAGCGTAAGTAAAACTAGATAATTACCTGCTTAAATTTTTTTATTTACATTTTTAATAACTTGTATTATTATTATTATATAAAAAATGGATTATGGTAGTTTAAATGTTGTAGCTAGTAAAACCTCAAACTAGCCATTTAACCTACCACAATCTGGAGAGTCACAATGATCAGTCGGATCAATAACAACAACTACGTCACGTCACGTATGTCTGGTCCTAAGGAGCTGTTATACGTTGAAAGCACGTCCAACTATCTGCACTACGTCGTGGAGCGCCTTCGGCGTTCGCAAGATTGTGAACTGAATGCTAAATATACATTTAACACCCCCAACAAACATTATATTCATAACAAGGAAATCTTCGATCACTCGTTGGCTGTTATGTCGAAACTTGGATCAACTGAGTCGATTGAAGCTCCTCGTCGGCGAATTACACGCATTCAGTTTGGCCCGCAGCACACCATTAAGTGGGCAGCCTATAAAGCTGATGGTGTAATCTATTTTGCGCCTTACGCTGTTGGCTATAGCAGCGTTAGCGATATCCTCGTAAAACAGCCGAAGTCACAAAAACTCCATTTGGAGATTACGTTTGACCCAACTATGGCGTTTGATGCGGATTTGAGCGGGGCGAACGAAGAGTAAGAAACCACTAACTTGGAGTAAGAAAATGAGCAGAGCACCACATCGAGTGAACAGTGTTTACATTAACACAAACGGCGAATTCGTTCCGAAGGGCGTCGACACGAAACAGCTACGCGCAGAAGAGTACAGAGTGACCGAACGCGGCAAGATTTACTTAACGCTGTCTGATTACTACGCGGATGAATACGTAGTAAACATGGGCAACGATAACAGCGCAATGCGTGACTTCGTTGAGCGGCTTACTCGCAATAAGCGGTTTTGCATCGTGAAGTCACATGAGTTCGAAAGCGACGGGAAGACCTTCTTCAAGCCAGTCGTGAAGATGCTTGGCAAACAGGTCAACCGGTTTGAGTACTAAACAAGCAAACTATGCCAGTCAGCAGGTTATCCTGCTGGCTGGCTTTGAAGGGAAGACATGTCAGTAGTTTTTAATGACCATTTAAAAATAACTGCTCCGAAGTTCGAAGCGGTCCACAACAACAACAACCAATTCTTTCGGCTGTTGAAGGATAACTTTAATAGCCCTGAGATTGTTAACGCTGAAATCGCGAAAGTCTATAAGGAACATGGCTCAATTACGTACATCATTGACGATGCTTTGATTCATTACATGAAAGAGTCGTTTAAGCGGCTTTGTAAGGGTCGACGCAAAATGTTCCCTAACTACAAGATCATCGGCCTGTCTGAAAGTGGTTTCTCTCCGTACCCGGTGCCAAAATCCAAAGTTGCCGACTTGGGCCGCTATGTAGAGCTTATCCGTGCTAAGCCTGCAATTTGCGGCTCGACACAGATGAAGCGACTTATGACTTTGGGCTGTTTGACAAAGCTTAAGAAACGTGTAGGGTCTAATGACTTGCTGTTTTTCATTGCGTACACCGACGACACGTTGGCTGCTATAGCTGAACAGCTCGACTTACCGATGATGCTGATGGCTGCTGACATTCCAGGTCCAATGACTAAATACTTTGGGCCATGGGATAAGTGGTACTATCTGCGATATAGCTTGCAAGACAGAGTCAACTTGGCTGGCGTTTGTAGCAATACAACGCAGCTTATGCTGCCAAATGCATATCCAGCTGGTGTTGGTGATCATTCGTTCTTCAAACAAAGTAACGAGGTTGAAGAGTATATTGCTACTCATACTAGTATTAGCGCAGGCCAAGTCACGATGTGCAGGGTGTTGCCAGACTTCAACTCAAATGTCGAGATCTTAAATGTGCTTAACGAATGGCAGGCGTCAGACATAGACGTTTGCTGGGGAGGCATGGGGCGTGGCCGCGAAGACAGTTTTGGCTTAGCTACTAGCAAGAGCTATTTAGGCGAGTATATCATTTTGCGTGTTGCAACTGACTATAAAGGGGTGTACTACTGCGGGATCTTCATGTTTCAAGGCAAACGTGGAGATATGTTCATATACACTCCATTGCCTGTGAAGAACAAGATAACTCTCAAGCAGATCAACGAGCAGAACAACAGAAACTACGTATGAGTAAGAAACTAGAGACTTGCACGTTACACCGCTATGGCAAATGCGTGGTGCTTGAAGGTGAATTCGAAGGCCAAGAAGTTGATTGTTCAAATGCAGTCAATGAGGACTTTGGCCTTACAAGTTTAGCCACAGGTATCCACGCGCCGTCTAAATTAAAAGTTGAATTCAGATGCGATGGTATGCCGCCAATTGTAGCGAACATAGTTAGAAAACGGCGATACTTGGAGATAGCATTATATGAACGCGTTTAATAGAAGAGAGCTCGAATATCGTCATACGACTGAACGTATGCGACAAGCGGTTAAGCACATATATGGCAGCTGTGTCTTATGCGGCGGCGTAAGGGCCCTATCATGCCATCATTGGTGGTATCCATACAAAACATGTAAGAACAACCCGTGTTCTGTGGCTCTGGTGAACATTGTACTTGTTTGCCGAGCTTGTCATAAAGCGCTTCACGCAATGCAGCTACATGTTGCGCGAATGAAGATCTTGCCGATTGTAGCTGCGAAACTGAGAACTTCACCGCAGGATTTGCGGACCATTCTAGAGGGCCACTGTGCAAGGAGACACGTTCTTGATTATAGTTTGACAGAGCTATAACAATTATATTCAAGAATGTATTTACTTTTGTTAAAATGGCTATAAAAGGTGAAAATGAGGCACAAAGAACCACCGATCTATTTGGACACTGAGACTAACGGCTTGGTTTGGCCAGCGTTAGCTAAGATGGTTGTAGCCAAAGACACCGCTGACAAAGATCATCCAACTTGGCTACGGACGATGTTGTTTACGGAGGAAGACTCGCGTAAAGTCGAAAACTTTATCCGAGGTAGGGTCGTTATTGGTTGGAATGTTGGTTTTGATATGGCTATGCTCTGCGCAGCAGGCGTTGACATCAGTCAAGCAGATCTTTGGATCGATGGTTGCGAGCTCAACCGTCTTCTGCATAGCGACTGGTTATCTCACAGGCTTAAAGACCTAGCCCGCAAGTACATGCTTGACACAAGTGACGAAGATGCCGTTCATGAAGACGTCAAGACGTTTCTTGAGGGTTCACACAGTAAGTCTAACATCGCGATGAATATGTGGCGTTCCTCCAAGGCATTCAAGTACTGCGAGCAAGATGTAGAGCGTACGCAATTCTTGGTTGAGCGCTTGAAGCTACTGGATACACAAAGCGAAGAGTTTTATAGAGTTGACTCACAAGTATCTGTTTGGGCAGCTAAAAGGTATGTGGCTGGCGTTAAGCTTGATCCAGTTATTGTGGAGAAAGTTTACAATATGTACGTTGACCGCATTAACGAAGTCATTGAACGTGCTAATGAGCTTGGGGTCCCTGTTAATAGTCCAAAAGCTCTCATGCAGTTCTTCTACTTAGCAGATCCTGCGGTACAGCTTGAGTCAACCAACGTTGAGGCGTTAACTGATCTGATGCTCAACGAGCGCTTAGCCGAGTGCGCGGAGCTGACTCTTAAATACCGTGGGGCTAAAACACGAATTGGCTTAATGAATAAGATGTACGAGGCCACGAAGACGCCTGATTGCCGTATTCACCCAATGTTTGGCATTACTACTGTGACGGGCCGACTTACATGCCGCGCGCCGAATATGCAACAATGGCCAAGAGCAGTGAAAGGCGAATTAGGCATCCGTGATTGTATGGTTGCAGATGATGGCTATAAGTTAGTGAAGTTCGATTATAGCCAACAAGAGTTGCGTATCTGTTGCGCTTTGATTGGCAATGATCATATGGTAGGCATGATCAAATCAGAAGATCCTCATGCTTATATGGCTAACTACCTTGTAAACGGCGAAGACGCTATCGTTGCTCTGCTTCAAGTTGCTGAGGACCAACATTGTGATATAGATAAAGCAGCTGTCGTTGCTAAGTATACTGAGTTGGGCAATGACGTGGTCAAAGCAGAAAAAGCTTTGTTCGGCACTAAGACGATTCGAACAACTATTAAGACAATCGTATTTAGCCAGCTATACGGGGCTGGACTGAGAAAAGTAGCCGCTCAGCTGAAGCAACCAATCAATAGAGTTGCGCGCAAGTATTATGGCTTCCAAAAACTGTTTGCGAGTTTTCAGCCTAAGCCGCGCATTAAGTGCTATTACGGTACTAATCTGACGTGCGACAGCCCACATAAGGCGCTTAATCGTTATGGCCAAGGTACTGGGGCAGAGATTTCTAAGCGAACTGTGTGCCACATCTTAGATAGCGGAGTTGATTTGCTAGCGACAGTCCACGACGACTTTAAAGCACAGATTCCAATTAGCAGTGGAATGACGTCAGAGCAGTTATTTAAACCTATTGTAGATAGGTTTGTTATCAACGGGATCGAAATGAAAGGTGATTATGAGTAAGATATTCTACTCTCCAGCCCGTGCGCTTACAGTTTCGCTTATTGCGCGTGAAGCTTGTGGACATTCATGTCACCCAGGGGTTACGACAAACCTTGAGTGGTGTAAAGCTGAGTGCAAGCAGCAAAATGCGTCTCGTGGCAAAGATTACTTTGAAGTCGTCCAAGACGAAGACGGCAACGTTTGGGTCGCACTGAAAGATTATGCGCCAGCTAATTGGTCGTTTCGAGGAGTTAGAAAAGCATGAACAGACTATTTGCGTTCACGCGGACAAGACTCAGCATTTCAGCGTACGGCAAATTTGAAAACTGCAAGGCAGCTTATATCCTGTCGACGCACTACCAAATAGCTGACGGCTTAGAATCTGAGGCAGTCTGCAATGGCATTCGAGTGCATAAAGAATTTGAGTCGGTAGATGTGATACACGGCTTTAAAGTTCTTGAGCATGAAAAGAAGGTTGAAATTGACGACACCGCTACCGGCGCTTGGATGGGCTATATTGATGCGATCTGCGACGACGGCGACGGACATCAGTTTGTGCTCGACATAAAGACAAGCAAGCGTCCGGCTACGTTATCTTGGGCACGTGGTTATCTTCATTCGCTTCAGGCCGCGCTGTATACCGTTGCGACAGGTATTGAAACGTTTGCGATATACCATCCAACAGATGGAAAGTTGTTCTTCACAAATCTTAACTTGCCGACCAGCAAGCTTCGTTTGCGCAGGGCCTTCAACAACTTCATGAGTTGGCAAAATGCAGGTCAGCAATATGACTGCGCAAGAAAGTGGTCTTGTAGATTCTGTGAGTATCAAGGTTATTGTGAGTGGCTTATCGAGAACCCAGATGCGAAACTGCCGCTGACCTTGAAGAAGCGAGACAACGGCACAAGGAGCTGAGTTATTATTTACGTTGCTGTAAATAATTTAATGCTACTAAAATTATTTTATTTACTTTTTAATAACTTTATATTATAATGGTATTATAAAAAATGGTTAAAGGATGCAATTGGAGGCAAGCCATGAAAATCTCGGACGCAGAAAGAGTTAAGTATGCCATTATTGATCAACGATATGGCAAAGGCTTGAAGAAGAAGCTGCTAGCTGATTTACAAAAGCTAACAGCCCAACAGCTTATTGATCACGGTTGTGCGGCAGCTAATGCTGCTTTGATGACCAACAGTTGCACTAAGTGTTCTCGTGCGGTTGCAGAATACCTCCTACGATGGCCACGGTATAGTGACGAGAAGATCTTGAAGTTCTTTCCCTCGAAAATAGCGTATTTAGTTAACAGTACGTGTTTTGTGAGGGCGGTAAAGAGCGGCCATAAAAAGTGGTCGCCCATAACAACAAACAAACAGAAGGTAGGTGTATGATGGCACTGAAGAAAGTTTCTAAACTTCAGAGCAAGACGGTTAACAAGGAAGTCGATGGTGCAGAAGGTACCGGCAAAGCCAAGGTCAAGAAGGTCCGCGCTCCGGGTGGCCGCAAATCGGGCCGTACGTGGGTGATTCCTCGCAAGCGCGCGGAGGTAATTGTTCAGCTGGCGGGTAACGCCGGCCAGGACAAACTCAACGAGCTGGTGAACGCGATTGATCTGCCTGAAATCTCAGTCAACAACGCGGCGAACATCAAGTATGCCCGCAGCCAGATTGCGAAGAAGCCCGAAGCCTACAAGCATCGCGGTACTCAGCAGTTCGATCGGCTGGCTTACGCGATTGCTCACAAGGAGTCCGCGCTTACTGACGAGACGTTGGCTGCGCTCGATCTGGTGCCGGAGAACGCCGACGGTGAGCTGATGTACGACCTCGTGGTTGAAAACGCGCTTGAGCCGGTGGCTGAGCCGGATGAGCCGACGACTGAGGCCGACAAGCAGGACGGCGCCACTGACGACGAAGTGTAAAACGTCGATGTACGTTTGCAAAAACTAACGTCTACGGCTCATTAATGTGGGCCGTAGACAACAACTCACAAACAAGAAGGACTAACTAAATGATTACGAAGCTCGACATCATGCTGGACCCGGATATGTTTGACGGCGATTATGTTGGACAAGTTGAGAAGGTCACGATTACTGACAACAGCGTGCAGTTCGCTGTCGCGTTTGACTTCAATGGCCGGCCTGAGAAGATCATTGCTGAGCTGAGCTTGACGAAAGGTCTGAATCGCACGACAGCGATGCTCCGCGAGAGTGGCGTGAAGCGCATCGACGAACTCAAAAATGCCAAGCAGATTGGCTTCTCGATCACCCGCGGCTGGATCAACGTCACAGCTATTGGCGATAACATCCAGTCGGCTGGCTCGACTACCGACTCTTCTGCCTTTTTGAAATAGATAAGAACAAGGAGTATAGATGATCATTCTGTTGTATGGCCGACCAAAAGTCGGCAAGAGCACGATGACGAAGGACCACAAGACTCTTGAAGTCGAGAAGATGACTGTCGCGGATGCTCGTATCTTGAAGACTCTCAAGATCGACGCTCCAGTGCTGGTTATTGATAGCTCGACGGTTTTGTTGGACCTTCTCGAGCGGTCCATTGCGGCCGCTGAGGGTGTTAGCTGTATCGCTGATATCGAGTGGGCAAAAGGAAAACCTCGTCTGCTTACGCGTTTTAGAGACGTAGTTAACAACTTAACCGCCGACAAGATCGCAGTGATAATCTCTCATGAGCGTATGCATGAGAGCAAGTATTTGTCGCTGCTCACGCCCGAAATTGATGAGTGGTTGCAAATTCGGGCTGACTGGGTTTGTGCACTCAGAAACGAAGGTGGAAAGCGCACACTCCATGTAAGGAACGTGTCTTACTTAGGTCATCGCGACATCCCGGCTTTGAATGCTTTGCCCGATATGATCGAGCTGCCAACGCCGAAGGACTCGCAGACTTTGTTCAACACAATCATTGCTAACTTGCTCAAATCTGAGGCGGCGCAAGAAACGGCTGGTGATGTTGCTGAAGCTGGCAAAGGGCCTGAGGCAGACAAACAGCCTGAGGCAGGCAAACAACCTGAGGCAGGTAAACAACCTGAGGCAGGCAAACAGCCAAGTGCGACAGCTGAAGGCAAAACAGAGAAAACTGAAAAAGCAAAATAGCGCGATTGCCGTTATCTACAATAGGTGAATGTGTATGGACTTAACAAAACTAAGATCAAGGTTGACAACCCAGTCAGTGGTAAAAGTCAGAGGTACAACTGTTAGCCAGTTTGGCTGCGTCAAGTTCAGCGAGAAAGTACTTGCGCCAGTGTCACGCTACTTCCGTAACCAGTTAGCAGCTGACAAATGGTTTGATTATTCGAACTCTGAACTTTGGCTGTACCACACAGGCAACTGCCGCGCTGAGCAATGGACTCAATTAGCGACGATCTGGAAGAATATGTACGGCGTTGAAGACCCAAATAAGTTCGTACACAGCGCATATGGGCATGTGTTTCATAAGCGCAAAAACAAAAAATCGCAGTGGGTAATGGCAAGGGACCTTCTTGTTGAAGATAAGTATACGAGGAGGTCCTTCATTCAGTTTTTGTTGCCTGAATTCAGTTACGACAAAATTGACGTGCCTTGCAGCGTTATTGTGACATTCAAGGCCTCAAAGCCAGATCCAAAACTTAAACCTGAAGAAGACTTTGGCGTGGACGTGGTCTACTTCATGCGTAGTACAGACATCCTTTTTGGGCTCCCACATGATATTATGTGGGCCAAATCCTTGTCTATGCGAATGCAAATGGACTTAGCTAAAACACACGGTCACGACTCATGCAAGCTATCAAGCACGTCGAAAGTCACATTCGTCACAGCAGACCTCCACGAGTACATAGATCATCCAGTACCTGTCGATGGCCTGCATACAGTATTCACAACTGAGCTGCCAAGGGGTATCGTTGACTTCATAGTCTTTGGCGGCTAACGAAGGTAATCATGAACAAAAACCAACTTATCTGGATCGCTGAAAGTCTGAACTTACCGACACACGGAACAATTCCAGAGCTCGAGCAACGTATAGCTATCGCAAACACGAAAAGCGACGCTGAACTGATTGCAGACCGTGACCCACATGCCGCAATGGTGATGAACACAATCGTCCGTATGCAGCATCAGTTGGCTTTGCGGGCCGAGCTTAAAGATGTAGATGAAGACACAAGCAATGACTTCTTTATCGAAGAAAAGTTTGACGGCATGCGTGCTTGGCTAATCGTTGACGGCCCGAAGAGGTATTGCTACTCGCGGCATTACACAAGGGACATACGTTTAAACGCGATTTCGAACATTAACAACGTTGACCTTTTCTATATTCCTGAGACATTGGGGTTTTCTATCTTCGATGTAGAACTTTACGTTAATGATAGCTCTGTTAGCCGACATGATCGGCTTGGACTGTCGATAGCGGCGTTCTCAACAATCGGTCGAGTTAAAAAACGCGCAAAACCCGTTATCTTAGACTGCGTGATGCTTAACGGCCAAGATATTTCAAAGTGCAGCTATGCTAAGCGCCGCGAACTTATGCAGAAAACGTCGCTTCAAGGCAGTATGTCACCGCAGTTCGCAGTATCAGTGCATGAAGCGTTCGATCACATTGTAAACGAACAGCAAGGTGAAGGTCTAGTTGTCAAGGAAAAAGACGCCCCTTATTTGTTTGGCCAACGTGCAGCTTGGTACAAGTTTAAGACTGGTTATAGTGATGGTCGCAACGAGTATACTGTGTTGATCACAGGTATGGGCGATCGTGGTCGAGGCCGAAACACCGGTAAAGTTGGTTCGATTACAGTCAGTGATCTAAACGGCCAGCCTCTTGGAGAGGTTGGTACATTCGATGACTATACGCGAGACCAGCTTACAGATGAAGCAACTGGCTTGCTGAAGCCGCGTCTGATTGGCCGCACAATAGAAGTTCGTGCTATGGAACTTACGAGAGACAACAAGTTGCGTCATGCGGCTTTTGTAAGGTTCTTAAACTAACGAAAGGCCAAATGAAAGAGTACTTAAAAACAGTAAGGGCGCTGAAAAGAGTTTGTGATTTGGTTGCACGCAACTCTGATATACCGTGCAGTACGGTACAGTTCTACATTGAAGACTTTGAAACTGAGTTCAAGAAGCAGTTTGGTCAAGTAATGGGCGCGCAATCGGTTATTGAAACTCTTGAGCAAGCTAAAATAGCTTGCCGCGAGCAAGAGGCGGCCAAGATGGTTGAGTTACTTAACAAATTAAACGTTTTTGTTACTTAAATTTTGTTATTTACTTTTTAATTCTTTATATTATATAATATAATTAAAAGGTTAAAAAGGATTAAAAGGTTAAATAGGTTTGGTACGGTTATCAAACCTATTAAGCAAGGTTCGAAAAGGAGGTTTGAATGTCAAAGTTGACGATCTACGATAAGTCGGATAAGTATGGCGACTTGCACATGGGCTATTACGTGTGTGAGCAGCTAGCTTCGTTCACAGGCATCGATTTGCGCAATCCAGCTACGGTGAAGTTCGCGCGGTTACTGCTTGGCAATGGCGAAGCTGTACGGGACTCGATCGACGATATCGTATCATACGCTTGCAAGTCAAACGGTTTGCTAGACTTTAAGCCAAACGCAGAGGTGCCAGAAACTGCAAAAACCATACTTTACATTTTGCGCACTATCCAAGGTTGCTACGGCCCTCTGTCGCCTGGCGTGTTGGCCTATCTGACCGCGTACTTTGCGGCTATTTGTCGCGGCGAGTATCTCTTCGCTGTTGAGCTGCTAGTTGAGATGCTCGACAGTCGTAGCGGCCTTTGCGATAGCTATAGGTTGCTCGGTATGCTTAAGACTGTAATCAGAGATACTTCACAACTTATGGAGCCCATGCGTAATGGGCAAGAGGAGACGAATAAATGACTGACGCAAAAGCAAAAAGATTAAGCGGCTTTTTACTCAACTTGCAAGAGTACGGCTCTGATAACGAAGTCGAGCTAATTGTTGCACTAATTACTTTGTTAGTTGAGAACTTTGCACCGAAGTTGCTCAACTATCTACACCTGCAGAATATGTGTAGAGCTAAGTATGGTCGTGATAGCGAACAAGCTTCTATAGCAAGTTCAGATTTGAAGACAGTTTTAAACGCGCATCGCGTACGCTCGCTCGTTAATGCGAAACCAATTGAAGCTCTTAAAGCGGAATTTAAGAGTTGCAACAAGTCAAATGAGTGGAGTCAGACAAAACCACTAGACAAAGCAAGAGAGGAGATTGGCGAGCTTGCAGTTGCTATCAAACACGGTGCATACAACAGCGAACGACTGTTAGACGCGCTCCTCGATGTCGCTTATGCAGGTGCAGAACCAACCGCTGAAACCACAAACAAATAGAGGTTGTATGTCTGAAACACAGAACGAGCTGAAGAAGAAAGCTTTAATCTTATGTGGCGAGACTATAGCCAAGTACGCAATGCTCTTTGGCCTTGAGTGCTACAATATGGAAAAGGACCGTTGTGGCAACTATATCGGTCAATTAGAGCGCATCAACGAGTTGAAAGCTAAGTTGTACAACCTGGAGAATCGCCTCGAAGATCTGTATGGCGACTTAAACAACGCGGACATCGTGCTTGGAGATGAGGAAATTGAAGAGTTAGATGAGGCTATGTCTGGCCAGTTGGCCAGCCGAAACTAAACCAGAAACAAACAAGGAGGAGACGATGAAGTACGGAAAGACAACTCGTAAAGACATCTACTACAACCCAGCGAATGATTATACAGAGGTAGAAGAAATCGGCGGATCATTGGATGTCTACGGTGCTGACGCACGAAAAGCATTTCCGAATCTGAAGACGATCGGCGGATGGTTGCATATCCGTAGCGCCGACACACGAAAAGCATTCCCAAAACTCACGACAATCGGTAGATCGTTGGATGTTCGGGGTGCCGACACACTAACAGCATTCCCAAAACTCACGACAATCGGTAGATCGTTGGATGTTCGGGGTGCCGACACACTAACAGCATTCCCAAAACTCACGACAATCGGCGGATCATTGGATGTCTGTGGTGCCGACACACTAACAGCATTTCCGAATCTGAAGATAATCGGCGGATGGTTGTTTATATATGGTACTGACGTACGAAAAGCATTCCCAAAACTCACGACAATCGGCGAATGGTTGTATGTCAGCAGTGTCGATACACTAGCAACATTTCCGAATCTGAAGACAATCGGCGGATGGTTGTATATGTATGGCGCCGACGAACGAAAAGTATTTCCGAAACTCAAACACGAAAACCGTGACAAGGCTAAACAGATCGCGCGCAAAAAGTTGAGTCGCTCTCTGTTGAAAGCAGGCTACATGCTGCAAGACGGAATCTTGTCAAAACACATTGCTTCGCGGAAGCTTTCGAATGGCATGATCGTCCACACACAGATAATTGTCGGCAAGACCTATAAAACCTATGTGATCGAAACGCCGGACGGTGTATACGCACACGGCGATACAGTAAAATATGCCCGCGAGGCCTTGCTGTACAAACTCAGCGAAAATCGAGACACAACGCCATATAAGGCATGGACGCTGGATACATCCATCACTAAGCAACAAGCCATACAGTCCTATATGGCCATCACGGGAGCATGCGCAACAGGAGTACAGCATTTTGTGAAAACAACTTTTGGCAACAAGGTTCCGGCAAGAACGACTGTACGGGAAGTTATTGCCCTCACAAGAGGACAGTATTCAAACTGTGTGTATGAAAAATTCTTCACAGAGAACAGCAACGAAGGTACAAAATGAGCAACAAAAAAGGACGGATGATGTTGGTAGTTAAAGACGATGAGACCGCAAAAAGACCAATCATCGGTGTGGCTTTTCAATCTAAAAACAATGGGCCACAAGGGTTTGTTATACTCTTCGAGCCTGGCGTTAAAAACGTTGCGTTCCGTGACGCTGTGGCGGAATTGCTAAGTGGTATTGGCGAGCAAATCGCTGCATGTTTCCCAGAATGAAAGGAGTTAACGATGATTTACGAGTACGAATGCGCTTGTGACACACCTTGCCCAGCAGCTTGCAGAGTTGCAATTTACAGTCGTTTAGGTCATAATGACGGGGTTATAGAGGTTTTCAAATTACTTATTCGCAAATGTAATGAAACGCCGACCTTACGAATTATTAGCAGACGCGAACTTGATTTGAAAACGTCAGACATTGGGGTTTTTATACTTATGTTTTCCCACACAAAAGCTAAACCTGAGCAACTAGGCCAAATCTATATGAACCTAAAAACTCTCGTATTAATGGCAGAACAATTCAAGTTGTTTCTGCGGCAAGATGCAACTATGTTAACCCCAGTTTATGAAGCAGCAATTGAGATCGTAGAGAAATTGATTGAGGCTATAGTGCACAATCTCGAAGACTTACTGATTGTAAACCCAAAATACTATTACATGTAACATGAAATTACTCGCGAACTGGAAAGTACTTAGATCAACGAGTTTAGCGTGGCTTATAGTCGTGCCGTTTAATTACGTTGCACAAGCTAATGATAGTCTCTCCAGCTCGCGAACTTGCAAGATCGTAGCTATCACGCTATATAGTGAGTTGAACTCAACAAGAGTTGTACATGAGCACGAGCTTATACTAGCTGTGATACGAAATCGAGCAGATAAAAAGCGACTTACAGTGGCGGACGTCTGTGTCGCGAAGTATCAGTTTAGCTGGTGGAACCGATTCTGGATTAATGATAGATTTAATGCGAGTCAAACAGCTATAGACGCTGCATACACCAAGATTCCAGACCAATTTATTAAAGACTTACAGCACAAACTGTTCAGACAAAACAAATTGCAGCCCATAGACCACTTTTACTCGCCTAAGTCAATGAAACCAGCGAATAAAGTTCCGTATTGGGCCAAAGGAAGGAAACCAGTGTATGAGACGAAAAATTTCAAGTTCTACTTACTCAACCATTAGTGCATTGATATTTAAGTTATTGAGAGGTAAATCCTCTAGGATTCCTATATAGTATATATAATAGGATACGTGGTGATAGTTATTTTTGATCTGTAGTAGAAAGAACACGGCTTGGTTAGCCAGCGATGAAAGGCTTGGAGGTAGTTATGAGACTTGACTTCAACTACGGGATGGCAGGCAGAGGCCACAACGGCGTAAACCCTATGTGGTTCGGGCGGTGCTGGGGATATTGGCTACCCCGCACACAGTGGAACGTCGGGCGTGACAGCGCGGAGGCGGAACGGGAATTTCGCAAGAGAGGTTGTCTGGTCTAACGTATGTAAGCCCGCCCGTGGGCCTTGTACGCGGGCAGAAAGAGAGAAAACATGATCTATAAGCTTACGGACGGTGACG
>Ga0255347_1002522_pt1 | contig 25827 bp, 21 predicted proteins | sample wastewater_treat_2_FD_192479 | JGI IMG/M metagenome (GOLD analysis project Ga0255347, IMG submission 192479) | Wastewater microbial communities from Lulu Island WWTP, Vancouver, Canada - plant24 | ecosystem: Engineered > WWTP > Wastewater > Unclassified | place: Canada: Vancouver, British...
TCGATTTTCTTGAAGAAAAAAATAAAACTTCTAACTTAAAAAATATTGATTCAAAAGATTTGCATGAGTTTTTAGTTTATATTTCACAAAAAGGTTTAAATGAAAAATCGCAAGCTAGAATAATTTCGGGTTTAAAATCATTTTTTAAGTATTTGATAGTTGAAGAACTAATAGAAGAAAATCCTACGGAATTGATTGATGCCCCCAAATTAAGCCGAAAATTACCTGATGTTTTATCAATAGAAGAGATTGAATTGATAATAAAATCTATAGATGTAAGTACAAGTCTTGGTCATAGAAACAGAGCCATTTTAGAAGTTTTATATGGTTGTGGTTTACGTGTTTCGGAATGTGCTGAACTAAAAATTTCGAATATTTTTGCTGATGAAGAATTTATAAAAGTAATTGGTAAAGGCAACAAGCAAAGATTAGTTCCAATAGGGAAAGTTGCTTTAAACGAAATTAACAATTATTTTAAATCTTTTAGAAATCATATTACCCCCAAAAAAGGCAATAACGATTATTTATTTCTAAATCGCCGTGGTAGCAAATTATCTAGAGTTATGATTTTTAACATTGTAAAAGAAGCCTGTGCCTTAGCTGGAATAGAAAAGAATATTTCACCTCATACTTTCAGGCATTCATTTGCAACACATTTAATAGAAGGTGGTGCCGATTTACGAGCCGTTCAAGAAATGCTTGGACACGAATCTATTAGCACTACAGAAATTTATACTCATATAGATAGAGAATATTTAAGAGAAGCAATTATATCATTTCATCCAAGATCTTAAGTTTAGCAATGCGGTTTTAGTGTAAAGCTGTTTTTTATCTTATTAATTGGATATGTCCACTAAATTCATGTCCTATAGAATCATAATCTTTGAACCATAGATACCAGTAATAAATTCCATTAGGGAAATATTTATCGCCTTTATCGCGATGTCCTCTAGTTCCGTCCCAAGCTCCTTTTCCACAAGCATCGCAATAGGCATCAGGATCATATTCTTCTGTTGTAAAAATGAGTTCTCCCCATCTATCATAAATTTTCAATAAAAACTCATTTTTATCTATACCATTTCCACAAATTCTAAAGCAATCGTTAATTCCATCACCATTAGGAGTAAACGCTGTTGGAGCATAGATAGAAAACTCATCTTTAATCAAAATTATTCTTTTCGCTGTATCTGCACAATTAAACTCATTTTCAGTTACCAACATAACTTCGTACTCTCCAATATTTTTATATATATGTTGAGGAGTAGCAAAATTTATTGTAGAGTCACCATCGCCATAATACCAGAAATAATTTAAAGCTCCTTCAGAATGGTTTTCGAAGTTAATAATAGGATTTAATATTCCTGCTACTAATGGACTAGCAGAGAAGTTTGAATATGGCTTTGGTAAGATTTGTAAATATTGATTTTTTGTATGTTTAGTTCTACATCCATATTGGTCTCTAACTTCTAAACTAACATTAAATCTTCCACTATCAACATATTGATGAGTTGGATTTTCGACAAAAGCAAACACTCCATCTCCAAAGTTCCAGACATAATCAGCTTTTTCTAGAGTATCGTTAGCGGTAAAGCTAATAACTTCTCCCGGACAAGCTTTAAAAATATCAGCAACAAAGTCTATTTCAGGATTTTGGACTACTTCAATTGTTATTCTTGCTGTATCAGGTGGAGTTTCACACATATCTCTAACGATAAACACATAATCAGTTGTAACGTCAGGTTTTACATACATTGGTGTAGCAACTATTTGTCCATCTTGATCTGTAATTAAATAAGGACCACCATTACCTCCAATAATATCCAATTCTATATAAGCACTATCACCTTCACACATATGATTTATGCTATTACCAATATTTTCAATTGTTATTGGTGGTTTAACAGTTACTGTAGCATGATAACCATCAACAGTACAGCCTCTACTATCTGTTACAGTTAGGTTATATCTTGTTGTTTGAGTTGGATGTGCATAAAACTGATGATGTTCAAAAACGCTTCCGTCATTACCTTCCCAGTGGAAATAATATGGTTGTGTTCCGCCAGATGCTTGTCCAACTACAAATGCTTCTCCTCCAATACAAATTGTAGGATTAGTTAAAACTAAAGCTGTTATTTTTGTTGGTGAAGTAATTACAGAAGTACCATAAACTCTACAATTATTATCATCGCTTACTGTCAAATGATAAGTACCTGGAGCTGCAGTTAAGTTAGCAGTTCTTTCATCATTAGACCATATGTAATTGTAAGGAGGTGTTCCTCCACTAACAATAGCAGTAGCAGTTCCATTTTCAGAATACCAACAATTAGCGCCTTGAGTTTGGACATTTAATTGCAACAAAGGAGGTTGATTAACTACAAACATTGTATCGGCTCTACAACCAATTCTATCTGTTATTGTAACAGTATATAGTCCTGCACATAGATTGTTTAAATTTGGACCATCAGAAGCCCAAGAAAAATCTAGTGGTGCTAATCCACCTTGTATTTGTAAAGCTGCAGAACCATTGCAACTTTCATAGCAAGTATTATCATTTACGGTTAATGTCAAGTGGTATTCGGGTGATACAGTTATATCTGTTGTTGCATAATTACTAACACAGTCATGAGCATCTACTACGTAAACTGTATATAAAACATCTTCGTGAGGCACTACAGTAAAGGTTTGTTCTCCTTCTGAAAAGCCTGTTCCATCTCCATTATTCCAATAAAAAGTATATGGAGCAACTCCGCCCAACTCTTGTGCCACAACATTAACAGATTGATGTTCACAAATTTCAAAATCACCATTTGTTAAAACTTGTAATAAATTAGGTTGAGTAATTGTAAATTGTTCAAAATTAGTACAGCCATTAGCATCTGAAATGGTTACTGTATAGATTCCTGCAGCAATTCCATCATGTATTCCGCCATTATAAGCGTCATTCCACAAATATGTATAAGGAGGAGTTCCACCATCTGCCCAAACTGTTGCATTTCCGCTATGTTCGCCATAACAATTTACGTGGAAATAGCTTGAATCATGTGTTAATAGTGGTGGTTCGTTAATAGTAAATTGAGTATTGTACTCACAAGCATGACTATCTGTAATTGTTAAACCATAATCACCAGCACATAAATGGTTAATATAATTAAAATTAGATCCCCAAGAATAAGCATAAGGAGGCGAACCACCTGTAACAGACACACTTGCTGAACCATTACAAGATTGATAACAAGGATCATCATTCACTGTTAGCGTTGCACTAAGTGGATATGGCACATGCACATTCATACTATTAACTACAGACACATCAGCTTCTGTAACTGTAACACTTACTGTATGTTGTCCAGGAGTTCCAAAATTTACAATATAAGGACCCTGACCTGTTCCACTAACTATAGTTCCACTTCCAAAATCCCATTGAAAAGTAGCCAAACTAGGTACTATTTCACCTGTGAAAGTAATACCCGTATTATCACCAAAACAAGGTGTTTGCGAAACTGTGAATGTTGCTGTTGGAGTATGGAAAAAAGTTACATTTATTGTATCTGAAGCAACACAGTTTGGTGCTAAACTAGTTTCTGTCCAAGCAAAAGCATAAGTTCCAAAAGCATCAACTGTAGCTGTTGCATTTGAATTATTTGGTGGTGAAACGTTAGCATTTCCTGGACCAGACACAACCGACCAAACACCTGTATTTCCAGGAGCCATACCAGCATTAAGATTAGTGGTCAAAGCTTCAACTTCAAAGTCTGGACCTAAATCAACTACAGGTGGTTCTACCACTTCTACCGTTGTTTCTAAAGTAAGTACACTACAAGGATAAATAATATCGCAAGTATAAGTTGTGGTAGTGGTCGGTGACACAGTTATTTGATTTACTCCTGTAGCACCGGTATTCCATTCTATACCAATATAACTCATATTAACTGTTGTATTTATATCAACAGTTAAAATTGCAGCGTCTCCAGCACAAATTGGACCACTATTTGTTAAATTTGCTGTAATTTCACATGCATCAGTTATTGTTATAACATGCTGAGTAAGGTTATCATCACAAGGACAACCATTTTCAAAATTTAAAATTATTGTAACATCACCTGGTACTCCTGTATCGTAAGCTTCAAACTCAATTGTAATACAATCTTGTCCTGCTGGAATTTCAAAATTTGTTGGTATTCCAGAATAATCTACACCAGCTACTGCAGTTCCTGAAATAGATAACTCAACTGGTACTGCTTGATTTAATGGAGTTTCATCTGTTCTACAGAACTCAATAGAGTTTGTACAACCTCTCATTACACTCAAAGCAGATGACCAAGCATTAAAACTTTGAACTGTATAAGATTCACCAGAAGTAAAAGAATTTGCTTTTAAAAACACAGCCGAGTCCCACGAGCTATCTCCAACATCTGCTATTGCCATTTTGATATGATAGGTAGCACATGCTGTTACGGGCTTTGAAGCTGTAAAAGTTGTTGTATAAGCATCATATTCTATATTAGCACCTCCTTGATTATCAATATAATATTGTGAGTTCGTTGTAGCATTTATATTGTTAATGCTTACTGGGATTGTTGTGCCAGGAATAAGAGCCACATTAACATTATTATAATTTTCAGGACCTCCACTAATAAAAAAACCAAACACATCATTAAATGAGGAGTTTGCAAACTCTGGATATTCTTCACTTGCAAAAACGTATTGAAACTCAAGCATATCAGAAGCTGGCACAAAATCAAATTCAAGAACTGCTGCATCTTGTGTACTACCACTAGACAATAAAGAATTTAATTGAGTATCACCAGCTCCTCCCAATTCTGTATAAGTTGAACCTGATGTATTTGGACCTGGAGCATCCATTACGTTACCTGTACTTAGAATCACTCCTTCAGCAAAATCAAGACCAGGTATTCCGTTTGAAAAATAACCTATTTGCATAGGATTTCCCGAAAAAGTAATATTAGAAGCAGTTAAACAGCCAGTAATTAACACTTCCTGAACAAGTTCTTGAACAGTAAATTGACTTGTACTAACTTGCAAAACTTTAGGTGGTAAATGCAAAGATCCATCTGATAAACAAATATCAACATTGCCAAAGCCTAATTCATCAAGAACCCAAAAACGAGCTATAATTTCTGTACTTGACAACTCTTCTTCCTCATAAATCTTTAATTCGCCTGTTGTTGACCTGTAAGTATCACATTTTAACTCAACATATTCTCCGTTTTGCAAAGTATAAAAAGCTAAACCGAATAATTTTTCTGTTTCGAGCTGAACCTTTAAAGTTAAATTTGAATTTTCTAAAGTTGAAAATTTAAAATAAGAGCTAACTCCAGGATACATTCGATTACACTTTAACTCTGGTATATCAGAGCCAAAATTATGGTTATAAGTATAAGTTTCGAAATTACATTCGCTGACAACATTCATCTCTGTTGGACTTGCAAAATCATTACTTAAATGAGTTTGAGCAAACCCCAAAAATGGAATAAGTAAAATATTTAAAATAAAAATACTTTTTTTAATCATAATTTTAAAAGTTACATTCTGTTTTATAACGTAAAAAACATTAATAGGTTGTTTTTATTAATCAACAAAAATACAAAATCATTTATTTATTCTCAAATTATTAAGCTTTAATATTTCAATTTTTTCAACTTTTTTTATATCTTTGTACAAAAACTAAAAATTATGAAAAATATTGCAGTAATATTATCTGGAAGTGGTAGATTTGATGGCAGTGAAATACACGAAGCCACCTTAACTTTATTAGCTTTATCAAAAAATCAAGTAAATTACATATGTTTTGCTCCCAATAAAGCCCAATATCATGTAATTAATCACTTAACTGGAGAAGTTAGTAATGAAACTAGAAATGTTTTGGTTGAATCGGCAAGAATAGCTAGAGGTAATATTAAAGATATAAAAGAACTTAAAGCAAAAGATTTTGATGCACTTATTTTACCCGGTGGTTTTGGTGCTGCAAAAAATTTATCTTCGTTTGCTTATGAAGGTGAAAACTATACTGTTGATACTGAGGCAGAAAAAGTTGTTAAAGATTTTCATTCTGCTAAAAAACCAATAGCAGCTTTATGTATTGCTCCTGTAATTATTTCAAAGGTACTTGGTGCGGAAGTTACAATTGGCACAGACAAAGCAACTGCTAAAATCATAGAACATGTTGGTGGTAAACATATCAATAAAGATTATCACGAAGTAGCAATTGATACAAAAAATCTTATTGTAACAAATCCTTGCTATATGCTTGCTGATGATATTTATAAAGTTTGGTTGGGTGTTGAAGCCTGTGTTGAAGCTATGCTTGGTTTAATAAAATAAATTTTATACCTGTTTAAATTCTACAGTAACATTACCTGTTTGCTCTCCAGTTCCGGGTTTTGCTTCATATTTCCATTGTTTAACTGCATCTATCGCTAGTTGAACACATTCATTACAGTTAGTACTCACAAGTGTTACACTAGTAACGTTTCCTTTGTCGTTAACAATAATTTTTAGCACAACTTTTCCTACCATATTATCTTTTCCAACAGGCTCAACTTTTTTCAAGATTCTTCTATTTCCTATTCCTCCTCCTATTCCACCTGGTCCGCTTCCAGTTCCTGACCCACCAGTTCCTAATCCTGGATTTCCACCTCCAGTTCCAGTTCCACCTGTACCACTTCCTGTGCCACCTCCAAAAACTCCACCTCCGAATAGATTATTTAATCTATCCGCATTTGGATTTGTTGGAGCTGTAGTTTCTTGGGTTTCAGTTTCGTCTTCATTTTTTTTAGGATTTTCGGCTGGATTAGTTCCTGATTGCATAAAGGGGGCTTCTTCATTCGCTTGAGTGTTCACGCCATCGTGTGAAGAGATTTGAGAAGAGGTGTTTTGTGCGTTTGAAGTATTTGTGGACGATGAAGCACCAGCGTTGATGTTACCGCCCCCAAAATCAATCAGTATAGCCTCTTCGGGGGGAAGAGGCAATGGTGTAGTAAAGCCTAATAAAAAAAGCAAACTTATAACTGTTATTGTATAAATAACAGCTGCTATAATTCCATATATGTTATGCTTTTTTAGACTCATTTTTTATTCTGGTTGTGTTGCCAAAATTAATTTCCAATTATTATTTTTTGCAATATTCATAACTTTTACCACTTGCTCCATTGGAACAGATTTATCAACATGTAAAGAAACATAAGGGTCTTCTTGCCCTATAAGTTCTTTCTTTAATAGTTGCTCCACATCTGTTTCGGCACATATTTGCATCCCAACCGCAAATGTATAAGTTCCGTCATTCATATCTTTAATAGATACTGTTGTAAACGGCTTTGCTTGAGTTTGGCTATTACTTGATGGAAGTAATAGTTTCAATGCATTTGGTGCAATCATGGTAGAAGTTATCATAAAAAAGATAAGCAATAAGAAAACCAAGTCAGACATTGATGACATACTGGTTTCCGAACTTATCTTACTTCTGGTTTTTATAGCCATATTTTTTTATTTTACAGGTTCGTTTAGAATATCCATAAATTCAGTAGTCTTTGCTTCAAGTTGAACAACAAGACTAGTAATTTTTGCAACTAAAATATTATAAGCAAAATATGCTAAAATACCTACTATAAGTCCTCCTACTGTTGTAACCAAGGCTTCATATATACCGCTCGACAAAGTACCTATCTCTAAATTATTACCTGCATTAGCCATTGCATAAAAAGCTGACACCATACCTGTTACAGTTCCAAGGAAACCTAACATTGGCGCTCCCCCAGCAATTGTTGCTAAGAGTGGTAAGCCTTTTTCCAATTTTGAGACTTCCTGTTTTCCAACATTTTCCACAGTAGTATTAATATCACTTAAAGGACGACCGATTCGGCTAATACCTTTTTCAATCATTCTTGCCAAAGGACCTTCTTGAACTCTACACAAATCCAAGGCAGTGTCAACTTTTCCTGCAAAGATATTGTTCTTAATGTTGTTCATAAAAGCCTTTTGATCTTTTTGAGCTTTTTGAATAGCAATAAATCTATCTATAAATAAATAAACTGCAATTATTGACAATATTCCTAATATTATCATTATCACACCACCTTTAGTCGCTAATTCAAAAAGTGATAAAGTTTCTTCGCTTGCTACCTCGCTTGCCACATTTTGCAAACTATCTACTTGTAAAAATAACATAATTTAAATTTTAGTTATTGATATTCTTATTTTTTCACGAAATTATACACATTTTTACTTTTAAACCATTTATTTCAAGGTTTTTATTAACATGAAACTGTTAAATTAACCTTGCAATTAATAAACGTTGCTGTCATAGCGTTTATTGCATGATTTTTCCCTTTCTCATTGATATTGTTGACAATTTTTAAGAATTTGTTTATTAAAGCTTTCAAATAAGTTATGTAAATAGAATTTTATAAAGTAATTTTGCAAAAATTATAAAAATAGACATATGAAATTTTTTATTGACACAGCAAATTTAGACCAAATAAAAGAAGCACAAGCTCTTGGCGTTTTAGATGGTGTAACAACCAATCCTTCCCTAATGGCGAAAGAAGGAATTTCTGGAAAGCAAAACATTTTAAACCATTATTTAGAAATTTGTAAAATTGTAGATGGTGATGTTTCAGCAGAAGTTATTAGCACTGATTACGAAGGAATTATTAAAGAAGGCGAAGAATTAGCAGCTTTGCATCAACAAATTGTGGTAAAAGTACCTATTATTAAAGATGGTGTTAAGGCTATAAAATATTTTTCTGACAAAGGAATTCGCACTAACTGTACTTTAGTTTTTTCTGTTGGTCAAGCTCTTCTTGCTGCAAAAGCAGGTGCTACCTATGTTTCGCCTTTTATTGGTCGCCTTGACGATAACAGCACAGATGGTATTGAACTTATTGGTCAAATTGTTGATATATATAATTATTATGAATTTGACACTCAAGTTTTAGCGGCTTCGATCCGTCACACTATGCACATTATCAAATGTTTAGAAATGGGTGCTGATGTTGCTACTTGCCCACTAAGTGCTATTTTAGGCTTATTAAAACATCCTTTAACAGATATTGGTTTAGAACAATTTTTAAAAGACTATAATAAATTAAATAAATAATATGGCTGAATTTTTCCGTATGCATCCCGATAATCCGGCAGATAGGCATATTAATCGAATAGTTGAAATTCTTAAAGACGACGGGGTAATAATTTATCCTACTGATACTGTTTATGGTATTGGTTGCGATATAACCAAACCAAAAGCTGTTGAAAGAGTTGCATTAATTAAAGGTATTAAACCTGAAAAAGCAAATTTCTCATTTATTTGTTACGACTTAAGTCATATTTCCGATTTTACAAAACCTTTGAGCAACAATATTTTCAAATTAATGAAAAGAAATTTGCCAGGTCCTTTTACCTTTATATTAGAAGCCAACAACAATGTTCCAAAAATCTTGAAAGCAAATCGTAAATCAATAGGAATTAGAGTTCCAAACAATAATATTATTAGAGAAATTGTAAAAGCTTTGGGTAATCCAATTTTAACTACTTCGTTAAGAACAAACGATGAAATTATTGAATATAATACCGACCCTGAATTGATTTACGAAGAATATGAAAATATTGTTGATGCAGTTATTGACGGCGGTTATGGTGGACTTATAGCATCTACAATTATAGATTGCACAGGTAGTGAACCAGAAATTATCAGACAAGGAAGCGTAGAGCCTGAATTTTAATCTCTGATTTTTATTTTTTCCAGAATGATTTTGTAAATAAAATCATCACCGTAAAGAGTTCTAGCCTTCCTACTAACATTAAGAAAGATAAAACCCACTTTCCAAAAGCACTAACTCCTGCAAAGCCTACAGCAGGTCCTGTTTCGCCTAAAGAAGTTCCGACATTACCAATACTTGAAACAACAGCTCCAAGAGAGCTTGTAAAATCTAAGCCGGTAAACGACAAAACAAATGTTCCTAATATTATTAACACAACATATAATATTACAAATGCCAAAACACTATTTACTGTTTTATCTGACAAAACAGTTTTATTATATTTTACGGGTAACACGGCACTTGGAAACAACAATCTCTTAAATTCGAGAGCAGTATTTCTCAACAGAATATGTATTCTAACGACTTTAATTCCACCACTAGTTGATCCTGCAGACCCTCCAATTAGCATAACTAATAATAATATCAACCACAAACCAATTGGATGCCACTGCATATAATCATTTGTAGTAAAACCTGTTGTTGTCATAACAGACACTACTTGAAACATTCCATCTCTAAAAGCTTTTTCAAGAGGCAAATCCATATAAATCCAAAGTCCAAGACCAACTAATAAGCCAAAACCAATGATTAAAAACAAATAAAATTTAACTTCAGTATTTTTAATAAGTTTTTTGATTTTACCTGTAAATGCAAAATACAACATACTATAGTTTATACCTGAAAGTATCATAAACAATAATATTATATAATGTATTGATGGCGATGTCCAGTGTGCTATACTAGCTTGTTTTGTAGAAAAACCACCTGTCGCCATTGTTGAAAATGCATGATTTATCGAGTCGAACCAATTCATTCCAAAAACATGTAGCAAACAAGTCAGCACAACTGTTAACGACACATAAACCAACCAAAGTTTTTTTGCAGTTTCTTTAATTCGAGGATGAAGTTTATCTGGTGAAATTCCTGGTGCTTCAGCTACAAACAACTGCACACCTCCAGATTTTACCATAGGCATAACTGCTATTGATAACACTATTATTCCCATTCCACCAATCCAGTGTGTCAAACTACGCCAAAACAAAAGTCCATGGGGCAAAGCTTCTACATTATTTAAAATTGACGCGCCTGTAGTAGTAAAACCCGACATTGTTTCAAAAAAAGCATCAGTAAAACTTGGAATAAATCCACCAATAAAAAATGGCAATGCTCCAAATAAAGACATCAATACCCAAGCTAAACTTACTATTAAATAAGATTCTCTTTTTTCAACTTTTTTATCAATTTTAAGATTTGGAAGTACTAACAATAAGCCTGCAAGACATGTTGCTGTAGCAGAAATCAACAAATAATTAAAGTCTATACCAGAATAAATAACAGATACAGCAAGAGCTATAAGCATGAAAACACTTTCGGCTATCAAAAGTGATCCAAGAAAAAACATTATAATTCTAGCATTAATCATTTGTTAGTCCTGCTTTTTATTATTACAAAATATGTAAAAAAATTATTAAATAATAAAAAAAGCCTGACAATATTGTCAAGCTTTTTTATTGTCGGGGTGGCAGGATTCGAACCTGCGACCCCCTGCTCCCAAAGCAGGTGCGCTAGCCGGACTGCGCTACACCCCGATATTTCTGTTTGCCTACATATCAAAGTTTATTTAAACCATAAACTTATTGTAAGCCTATTTTGTAAAATTTAATTTAAAGAACTTCCCTCATGTTTTGGGATTGCAAAAATAATACAATTCTGAATAAAACAAATTATTTTTTGAAAATATTTTTACTTTTTCCCTTAAAAAAATTTAAAAGTAAATTAATAGTCTAATAATCTGACTATTACAAGAAAAGTTTTTAACATTTTTTCATTAATATTTTTCAATTTTAAAAAATAAAACCACAAACCAATAAAATTATAAAAAACTCCATAACTTAATTAATATAGCTTTCAAACACCTAATTGTATAATTTTTTATTTTATTTAACACATTATTTATATATGGTATATATTTGTAGAATAAAAATGTATTAAATTTGTACAATTAATATGATTTAATTTTATTTTTATGAAACAAATTATCTTATCATTTACCTTATTTTTCTTGAGTTTAACATTATTTTCTCAAGTAAATTTAGTTAAGCTAGACTCTCAGCTATCTGAAAATTTCAGCATAAATGTTTTAGAGCAAAATTCGCAAGGTTTAACTTTAAAATTAACAAATAATTCTTATTATTTTAAAGATGTTAACACTCCTCGAGGAGAATCAGTAATAGTAAGATCTCCAAAAGCAAGGAACAATTTTCCAAAAGGAAGTCCAGATTTACCAATTATTCCAACTTCAATAATGATTCCAAACCAAGGAGGGTTTTCTTATAATATTATTTCTTCGGAATATGTTACAGTTGAAAATATTGAAATAGCACCATCTAAAGGAACAATTTATAGAAACCAAGACCCTGAAACAGTTCCCTATGAATATGGTAGAGAATATTTTGTTGACGATTTTTTTCCACAAAATTCTGCTTTTATTTCCGAACCATTTATTGTACGTGATGCAAGAGGAGTAAATATTAGCTTTTTCCCTTTCACTTACAATGCTATACAAAAAGAGTTAAGAATTTATAGTGAAATTATTTTAAAAATTACTTTTACAAACGATAATTTTCCAAATCAAATTGTAAATAACAATTCAAAAGTATCTTATGAGTTCAGCAAATTATATGAACGTCATTTTGTAAATTTTAAATCATCTACAAAATATACACCTATTGAAGAGGGCACTCCCGGTAAGATTTTAATTATTGCAAAAGACGCTTATGCTTCGGCAATGACTCCTTATATTAAATGGAAACTTGAAAAAGGTATAGAAACTGAAATGGTTTTAATTAGCACAATAGGTACTAACTCAAATGATTTAAAAAATTTTATTCAAAATTATTACAACAATAACGATTTAACTTATGTATTATTAGTTGGTGATGCTGAAGATATTCCTACTATTAATGTTGGATCAAATTATACAGACAATGGCTACACATATTTAGCTGGTAATGATAAATATGCAGATATTTTTATTGGTCGTTTTTCGGGAAATTCTCTTGTAGATATAGAAACTCAAGTTCAAAGGACTGTTACTTATGAAAGAGACTTAAACGCTTCTGACACTTGGTTAACAAATGGTTTTACATCTGCGTCAAGCGAAGGTGCTGGTCAAGGGCATAATGGAGAATCTGATGTTCAACATATGAATATTATTAAAAATAAACTTCAAAACTATGGTTACACAATTACATCTGTAAATCAACAGGGAGGGAATAATACTCAAATTAGCAACCATTTTAACGCTGGAACTGGAATTGCAAACTATATTGGACATGGTGACGAAACTCTTTGGGTAAATACTGAATTTACAAATTCACATGTTAATGCTCTAACAAATGAAAATAAATTACCTTTTATTTGGAGTGTTGCTTGTGTTAATGGGCATTTTAAAGGAAGAACCTGTTTTGCTGAAGCTTGGCTAAGGGCTCAAAAAAACAATCAACCAACTGGAGCTATTGCTTTTTTGGGTTCCACAATCAACCAATCGTGGACAGAACCTATGACTGCACAAGACGAAATGATTGACATTTTAATGGAAACATATGCTTCAAATATAAAAAGAACTTTTGGTGGTTTGTCGTTTAATGGAATGTTCAAAATGATTGAAGCAGGTGGCGAAGGGCAATCTATGGCAGACACTTGGACAATTTTTGGCGACCCATCTTTAATGGTTAGAACAAAAACTCCTCAAGCAATGAACATTAGCCATAATGCTGTTATGACAATTGGAGAAACTTCATTTCAGGTAAACTGCGACGAAGAAAATGCTTTAGTTTCTATTACAAAATTTAACGAAGACGTAACAACAATTCTTGGCACAGGTTATGTAAATCAAGGAGTTGCAACAATAAATTTTGAAAGTCTTACCGAACCTGGAGTAGTTTTACTAACAATAACAGCTTTTAATAAAATTACTTATCAAGAAGAAATTTTAGTAATTGTTCCATCAGGTCCTTATGTTATCCATACAGAGTATTCTATTAATGATGAAGAAGGCAACAACAACGGTTTAGCAGATTATAATGAAACTATTTATATTAACGAAACTTTAAAAAACGTGGGAGTTGATGTTGCAAATGCTGTTGTTGCAAATTTAAGCATAGTAGATGAAAACCTTGGAACAATTTTAGAAGGACAAAAAAGTTTTGGACAAATAAATGCTGATGAAACAAAAACTGAAAATAATGCTTTTAAATTATCAATAGTTGATGGAATAGCCGACCAAACTAATATTAAAACTATTCTTACAATCACTGATGGCAATGCAAATGAATGGACATCTAATGTTTTTATTCCTGTTAATGCTCCAAAAATGAAATTAGCATTTAACGCTATTGACGACAGTGAATTTGGAAATAATAATGGTTCACTTGATACTGGAGAAACTTTTAAAATAAAAATTCAAGCTAAAAATATTGGACACGCTAGTTCTGTTGCTGGAACAGTAAGCATTAGTAGTGAAAGCGAATATGTTAGTAGCATTAATAATTCTATTTATAATATTTCTTCCTTAGAAGAAAACCAAGATGTAATAACTGAATTCGATATTAGCTTAGCAGAAGAAATTCCAAGTGGCACTACTATTTATTTTGATTTTAAATTAATTGCTGGAATGTATTTAGATAGTTTAAGTTTAGGTTTTAGCGTAGGCGAACAAATTGAAGACTGGGAATCTAATACTATGACTAGCTTTAATTGGGAAAATAATTCTAACTTCCCTTGGACTATAGTTACAGATGAAGTTTACGAAGGTGAATATGCACTCAAATCTGGAACTCCTACAGGTGGTGGAGAGTCTTCATTAATTATAAATTTACAAGTTCTAAACGATGACCAAATTGAGTTTTATAAAAAAGTAAGTTGCGAACCTGTTATGTGGGGATTTATGTGTGACCATTTTGCTTTCTTCATTGATGATGCTGAACAAGGTGCTTGGGCAGGCGAAGTAGCTTGGTCAAAAGAAACATATAATGTTAGCGCTGGTCAACACGAATTCAAATGGTCATACATAAAAGATGCTTATTTAAATCAAGGACAAGATTGTGCTTGGTTGGATAATATAAAATTACCTCCTCATCAAAATGTTGTGGCAGTAATGAATACAAAATCCAACATTTTAGAAAACTCAATTGAAATTTATCCAAATCCAGCTCAAGACATTGCATATCTCAATTTAAACATGAAAGAAAATTCTAGTGTAAATGTAAGAATTTTAAATTTAAGTGGACAAATTGTGTATGAGTTTGCTAATCCTATAAATATTTATTCTGGTGAAAACAATATTTTGATTAACACTCAAAACTTTACAAATGGAGTTTATATTGTTACAGTAAGCACAAATCAAGAAACTTTAAATTCAAGATTGATTATAAATAAATAAAAACTCAATTATGAATAAGATTATATTTTCAGTTTTTTTCATTTTTCTAAATTTAGGGCTATTTGCTCAAAGAGAATTTACTGAAGCTGAACGTAGTAAATACCACATGAACTCGCCAGAAGAGTTCAAAACAAGCTACAGAAATCGTGCTTTTAGCTACACTGCCCCTCCTGTTGGTGGCACAAGAAGTATTGCTGAATTTGAACCAAATCAAGGAGTTATAATTGCTTTTCCAAATAATTTTGCTGTCCCATATTCCTTAATTTCACAACTATCGCAATATGTAAAGGTTTATATAGTTTGTTCATCTTTTGCTCAATCATATGCTTCATCTCAGCTCCAAAATAATGGAGTAAACATGGAAAATGTAAGTTTTGTAAATGCTCCTATTGACTCTCAATGGACAAGAGATTTTAGTCCCATTTTTATTGAATATGGAGAAAATAATAAAGTTGGCATAGTTGACTTTCCTTATAATCGTCCAGACAGAACAAATGATGACAATCTTCCTATTGTTCTTGGCGAGTATTGGAATATGGAAGTTTTCGGAATGAATTTAGTTCACACTGGTGGAAATTATATGACTGACGGGCTTGGCATTGCTGCATCTTGCGATTTAGTTTATACCGAAAATCCAAGCTTAAGTCAACAAGAAGTAAGCCAACTAGTACAAGATTATATTGGAATTGAAAATTATCATCTAGTTAATGACCCGCTAAATGATTATATAGAACATATAGATTGCTGGGGAAAATTTTTGGCAGTTGACAAAATTCTTATCACTCGTGTTCCTGCAAGCGACTCAAGATATGCAGAATTTGAAGCTATGGCAGATTATTGGGCAAACCAAACTACTAGCTATGGTAACAAATACAAAGTTTTCCGCACAAATTGGGGTATGGACAGAAATGCTTACACAAATTCTTTAATTGTAAACAATAAAGTTTTTATACCTTTTAACACAGGAAATCCAGGAGCTTTTAACGCAGATGCGGCAACAGTTTATGAAGAAGCAATGCCAGGTTATGAAATAATTGGAATTGAGTATAATAAATGGTTTAGTACAGATGCACTTCACTGCAGAACTCACGAAGTTCCTGATTTTGAAATGCTTAAAATTGCCCACCTACCCTATGTCGAAGAAATTAATTTTCAAGAAACATATGATTTTAATGCCGAAATATATTCCTTTAACAACTCAAATTCAATTACAGAAGTTAAACTGATTTATAGCGTAAATAATGAAGAATTTGTAGAACTTGAAATGGAAAATATTTCTGGTAACACGTATAACATTAGCTTAAATAATTTGAATCAAGGTGATACTATAAGATATTATATTCAAGCTAAAGATAACAGACCAAAAACTGAAACACTACCCTATATTGGTCAAGCCGATCCGTTTAGCTTCACAATTAAAAGCACTTCAAACACAACAGAATTGACTAAAGACCAATACATTAAAGCTTTTCCTAATCCAGCAACAAACATTTTGTATTTTATTAGTAATAATCTTCCTAATGATAATTATGAAATAGAAATTTATAACCAATTTGGTCAAATAATTAAAAAATTAAATGTAGAAATTACAGATATAAACTGGGAAATTTCTGGAATTGATATTTCAGATTTGAAATCTGGTCTTTATTCAATTATTGCGAAATCGGGAAAAACAATTTTTACTACCAAATTCATAAAATTATAAATCCAACAACAACTCCTATTTTTGCATAAAGCAATTTAAACTGATTCTAAATTAAGCAAATTGTTAATAATATTTTAAAAAAAAAAAAAATTTAGAATGTAAATATTTTAAATTTGCAATATTTATTTTATAAAAATGAACACAAAATCAACCATCGAACACGACGGAACAGTAATAGACATTAATGATGGAAAAATCACTGTTGAATTAACTGTACTTTCTGCTTGTGCTACATGTCATTCAAGATCATTGTGTAGTTTTGATAGTTCACAAAAAACCATAGAAATTTTTGATAATAATAATATTTCCTACAAAATTGGTGAAACTGTAAAAGTAATAATGCGTCAATCCCTTGGTGGAAAAGCATTATTCTTGGCTTATATCCTACCATTTTTTGTTATTTTAATTGCTTTAATCATTTGCACTATTATTGGTTTAAGTGAAGCTTTAGCAGGGATTATTTCAATTTTGACATTAATTCCGTATTATACCTTACTTTATTTATTTAAAAATAAACTTAAAAAAGAATTTAGTTTTAGTATAAAAAAAATTTAAACTTTTTACTATATGGAGATTATTATAAATACCTTAATTACTTTGAGTTTGCTGGGAGCAATTTTAGCAGTGATTCTATATTTTGTTGCTCAAAAATTTAAAGTTGTTGAAGATCCTAGAATAGACACAATTCAAGAACTTTTACCCGGTGCAAATTGCGGTGGTTGTGGTTATCCTGGCTGCAGAGGCTTTGCAGAAACAGTTGTGAAAAATGGCAGTTTAGATAATATGAATTGTCCTGCAGCTGGAAGTGAGGGAATGAAAAAAATTGCCGAAGCCATGGGATTAAGTGTTGAAGAAAAAGAACCTCAAATTGCAGTTGTAAGATGCAATGGAAGTTTCGAAAATAGAAAAAAGACTAGAATATTTGATGGTCCTTCAAGTTGTGCTATTGAACATTCTCTATTTAGTGGCGATACTGATTGTGCATATGGCTGTTTAGGCTTGGGAGATTGCGTAACAGCTTGTCCTTTCGATGCAATTCATATAGACGAAAAACGTGGCTTACCTGTTGTTGACGAAGAAAAATGTGTTGCCTGCGGTTTGTGTGTAAAAGCATGTCCAAAAAATATTATTGAACTCAGAAATAAAGGTAAAAACAATCGCAGAATTTACGTTTCTTGCATAAACAAAGACAAGGGAGCTGATGCAAAACGTGCTTGTGATGTAGCTTGCATTGGCTGTGGCAAATGCGCTAAAGAATGTAAGTTCGAAGCAATTAGCATAGAAAACTCTTTAGCTTATATAGACTTTTCAAAGTGTAAACTTTGTAGAAAATGTGCTTCAGTTTGTCCAACAGGTGCAATTTTGGAAATAAATTTTCCACAAAAAAAAGAAAAACTTGAAGAAAATGAAACTTTAGTGAATTAAAACAATACTAATTAATTATAGGAGATTGAAAACGTGTTAAAAACATTTCCACTCGGTGGCATTCATCCAAAAGAGAACAAATTCTCGGCTGGCAAAAAAATAGAAACTATTGACTTGCCTAAAATAGTAAGCATTCCAATATCTCAACATATTGGAAGCCCTGCCGAACCTATTGTTGCAAAAGACGATACTGTTAAAGTGGGTCAATTAATTGCAAAAAGCTCTGGTTTTGTTTCTGCAAACATACATTCTTCTGTTTCGGGAAAAGTTTTAAAAATTGATAAAGTTCTCGACTCTAGTGGATACAAACAAAATTGTATTATTATTGAAGTTGAAAACGATGAATGGCTCGAAGATATTGACAGAAGTAAAGACTTAGTTGATAATTTAGATATTTCAGCTGAAGAAATTAAAAACAGAATTATAAAAAATGGTATTGTGGGAATGGGAGGAGCAACTTTTCCAACTCATGTAAAACTTTCTATTCCTCCCGGCAAAACTTGTAAACACCTCATTATCAACGCTGTTGAATGTGAGCCTTATCTAACTGCCGACCATCAACTTATGTTAGAAAAAGCTGATGAAATTTTGGTAGGTTGTAAACTTATTCAAAAACTTGTTGATGCTGAAAAAGTTATAATAGGTATAGAAAACAACAAGAAAGATGCCATTCAACTTTTAACAGAAAAAGCTAAAAAATATTCTAATATCGAAGTTCAGCCTTTAAAAGTAAAATATCCACAAGGTGGGGAAAAACAACTAATTAAAGCATTAACTAAGCGTGAAGTTCCTTCTGGTGGTTTACCTATAGATGTAGGCTGTGTTGTACAAAATGTTGGAAGTGTTTTTGCCATTTACGAGGCTGTACAAAAAAACAAACCTCTAATTGAAAGAGTTGTTACAGTTACTGGCAAATCTGTTTCCAATCCTAAAAACATTTTAACAAGAATAGGAACTCCTTCTGATATGCTAATTGCAGCAGCTGGAGGCTTACCCGAAGATAGCGGAAAAATTGTTAGTGGAGGTCCAATGATGGGAAAAGCCTTGGCTAGCAACAATGTTCCAATCGCAAAAGGTACTTCTGGCATTTTAATTTTACCTCAAGAAAAGGCATCACGTCCAGAATGTTTTAATTGCATCAGATGTGGACGCTGTGTTTCTGTTTGTCCTATGGGATTAGAACCATATTTACTAAAAAACATGGCTGAAGTTTCAATGTTTGAAGAATTACAAAAAGAAAGAGTGCTAGATTGCATAGAATGTGGTTCTTGTTCATTTACTTGCCCAGCATCTCAACCTCTCCTTGACTATATAAGACTTGGAAAGGCAAATTTAAATAAAATTTTAAGAGCAAAAAAATCATAAAAATGACTATAAATAGATTAACTGTTTCGATGTCTCCACATGCTCACGGAAAAGATTCCGTTAGAAAGATCATGTATGGAGTGATTATTGCAATGATTCCGGCTTTTTTAGTGTCGGTTTATTATTTCGGACTTGATGCAATTAGAGTAAGTTTAATTGCTGTAGCTTCGTGTGTGTTTTTTGAATGGGGAATACAAAAATTATTTTTTAAAGCTAAAAAAACAACTATAACAGACGGCTCAGCAATAATAACTGGAATGATTTTAGCATTTAACCTTCCTTCAAATCTACCTTGGTACATTATTGTTATAGGTGCTTTAGTAGCTATTGGAATAGCAAAAATGACTTTTGGAGGCTTAGGTAACAATCCTTTTAACCCAGCATTGGTTGGACGTGTGTTTTTATTAATTTCTTTCCCTGTTGAAATGACTTCTTGGCCTAAAGTTAATGTTTTAAACTTTGCAATGACAGATGCAGAAACTGGTGCTACTCCTTTATCAATAGTAAAAGAAGGACTTAAAAATGGAGAAAGTTTCCAAAGTATAATTGACAGTATGCCACAATTTTACACAGATGCTCTCATGGGAAATGTTGGTGGCTCACTTGGTGAAGTTTCGGCTTTTGCACTTCTGCTTGGAGGCTTGTATATGCTGTTTAGAAAAATTATTACTTGGCATATTCCAGTAGCAGTTTTAGGCTCTGTTGCAATTTTTTCAGCAATTCTTTACGGAGTTGATCCAGTGCATTACGCCAGCCCAGCTTTCCACCTTCTAACTGGAGGAATAATGCTAGGAGCGATTTTTATGGCAACTGATATGGTTACTTCGCCTATGACTAAAAAAGGAATGTTAGTATATGGAGTGGGAATTGGAGTGTTAACAATAGTCATCAGAACTTGGGGAGTATATCCCGAAGGAATTTCTTTCGCTATTTTAATAATGAACGCATTCGTACCATTAATTAATAAAGGGTTTAAACCAAAACGTTTTGGTGAAACAATTAAAAAAGCATAATTATGGCAAAAAAAGATAGTTTCGTAAATATGGTAGTAACGCTGTTTGTAATTACAGCGATACCTGCTGTGCTTTTAGGCTTTGTTTATAAATTTACAAAAGAACCTATAGAACAAGCTAAAAAACTAAAACTAAGCAATAGCATAAATTTAGTTGTACCAGGTGCAAGCACGGCAGAAATCAAAGAATTTAATGTAATGCCAGAAACCGGCAAGGATTCTTTAACTTTCTTCGAAGTGGTTAGTAATAATGAAATAATTGGAACTGCTGTTCAAACATATTCCGACAATGCTTTTGGTGGACGAATTGTAGTTATGGTAGGTTTCAAACCAGATGGTACAATTATTGATAATGACGTTTTAGAACATTCCGAAACACCAGGACTTGGAGATAAAGCTTCTAAATCAAAATCTGATTGGAATTCTCAATTTAATGATAAAAACCCAAAAGAATTTAATATAAAGCTTAAAAAAGACGGCGGAGAAGTTGATGCAATAACTGCTGCAACAATTTCTTCACTAGCTTATGTTGATGCTCTACAAAGAGCTTATGAGGCTTTTATAAAATATTATAACTCATCAGATATAGAAGAAAGTAAAGTGATAGAAGAAATTGATGAGCAAACAGAGTTAGAAACAAATGAAACAGAGAAAGGAGGAGTAGAATAATGAATCAATGGAAAAATTTTACCAAAGGATTAATTAAAGAAAATCCTATTTTGGTTCTAGTACTTGGAACCTGTCCAACTTTAGCAACCACCTCATCGGCAATCAATGGTGTTTCAATGGGTTTAGCAACAACTTTCGTACTTGTAGGCTCAAACGTTGTAATTTCTCTAGTTGGAAACTTAATTCCTTCAAAAGTAAGGATTCCTGCTTATGTTGTAATTATTGCTTCATTTGTTACAATAATAGACTTAGCAATGCAAGCTTATACTCCCGCAATTTACGAAACCTTAGGAATATTTATTCCTTTAATTGTTGTAAACTGTATTGTTCTTGGTAGAGCTGAAGCTTTTGCTAGCAAAAACACTGTTGTTTCATCACTTTTTGATGGTTTGGGCATGGGCTTAGGTTTTGCTTTAGCACTCGGATTTTTAGGTACAATCCGTGAAATACTTGGTACAGGTAAAATATTCGGATTAGAATTAATGAATCAAGGTGCTTTAGTTTTTGTTTTAGCACCAGGAGCTTTTTTTGCTTTAGGTTATCTAATTGCTTTAGTTAATAAACTTAAAAAATAAAAATTATGGAATACATTTTATTAATAATATCTGCTATAATCGTTAATAACGTTATACTTGTTCAATTCTTAGGGATATGTCCATTTCTTGGAGTTTCTAATAAAGTTTCAACTGCATTGGGAATGGCAGGAGCTGTTACTTTTGTAATAGTTCTAGCAACAATGGTTACCTACCTATTATATCAATACATATTAGTGCCACTTGAAATTCAATATCTTCAAACAATTGCTTTTATTTTAGTAATTGCTGCATTAGTGCAAATGGTAGAAATTATTCTTAAAAAAATAAGTCCCTCACTCTATCAAGCTCTTGGAATATACTTGCCTCTAATCACAACAAACTGTGCTGTACTTGGGGTTGCTCTTTTAGTTATTCAAAAAGATTTTAACTTGTTGCAAGGAGTGGTTTATGGAGCATCGATTTCTTTAGGTTTCGGTCTTGCAATAACAATTTTAGCTGGTATTCGCGAACAACTAGACACCCTAAATATTCCAAAAGGTATGAGGGGCGTACCTATCGCACTTGTTATAGCTGGAATATTAGCTCTAGCATTTATGGGATTTACAGGAATTGTATAAATAATTTTTAATTTTATATTTTGAGGCAAAACCATTGCCTCTTTTTTTGTTATGGATAAACGACTTAGCGAATTTAAAAGGCTTCTTGACATAATGGATAAGTTAAGAAAGGAATGTCCTTGGGATAGTGTTCAAACTAACGAAAGCCTTAGAACCTTAACTATTGAAGAAGCTTACGAACTTGCAGAAGCCATTTCAAAAGAAAATAATAACGAAATAAAAAAAGAATTAGGCGATATTTTATTACATATTGTTTTTTATGCCAAAATAGGTGAAGAAAAAGAAAGTTTTGATATTTACGATGTAATAAAAAACATAAACGACAAATTAGAATTTAGACACCCACATATTTTTGGAGACGTAAAAGTAAAAACAGCAAAAGATGTTGAAGAAAATTGGGAAAGACTAAAACTAAAAGAAGGAAAAGGAAAAACTGTTTTAGGCGGAATACCAGAAGCTTTGCCCGCAATGATTAAAGCCTATAGAATTCAAGACAAAGCTAGAGGCGTTGGTTTTGACTGGACAGAAAAAGAACAAGTTTGGGATAAAGTAAAAGAAGAATATTTTGAAATGCAAGAAGAATTAAAAAACAATAATTCTGAAAAATTTGAAGAAGAATTTGGAGATTTCCTTTTTGCCTTAATAAATGTAGCACGTCTTTATAATATAAATCCCGAAAATGCTTTAGAAAAAACAAACAAGAAGTTTATAACTAGATTTAATTATTTAGAACAAAAAACCATAGCTCAAGGCAAAGACCTAAAAAACATGACTTTGGACGAAATGAACGAAATTTGGGAAGAGAGTAAAGCTATTAAATAAATAGAATGAGCATTTTTCTCATAATAATTTTTATAGTATTTTGCATTTCTACAAGTGTTCAATTATTTTATTATCTTTATTTATTTCCAAGTGTAATTTTTAAAAAAGAAAAACTATCTGCTTCAACTAACGACGAGCCAGTAAGCATAATTATTGCAGCAAAAAACGAAGCCGAAAACTTAGAAAAAAATCTTCCAAAAATTTTAAATCAAAACTTTAACAAATTTGAAATTATTGTTGTTTTAGACCAATGTACTGACAATTCTTTAGAAGTGTTAGAATTAATTCAAGAAGAAAATAAAATTTTAAAAATTCTTCAAACTCAAACTCAAAATATAGGTAAAAAACATGCACTAAGCTTAGGAATAGAAAATGCAAAACACGAAAAACTAGTTTTTATTGACGCTGATTGCTATCCTGCACATAATAACTGGCTAAGACATATTTGCTCAAAATTTTCGGCTAATAAAAAAATTGTTTTAGGTTTAGGAATGTTTGAACTTGAAAACAATTTATTAAACGCTTTTATTCGCTATGATGCTCAACTAATTGCACTAACATATATGTCATCAGCTAAAAAGCTAAAACCATATATGGGAGTTGGGCGAAATCTTGCTTATTCTAAAAAATTATGGATAGAAAATTCAGGTTTCGAAAGTCATTTAGACATTGCAAGTGGCGATGATGATTTATTTATTATTGAAGTTGCGACAAAGCAAAATACAGCAATATGCACTCATCATGAAAGTATAAGTTTATCAAAAACTAAGGAAACTTATAAAGCGTTTGTTAAGCAAAAAACACGACATTTAAGCACTTCTAAAAAATATAATTTATACGAAAAAATAATTTCTGGCTCTGAATTAATTAGTAGATTTTTATTTTTAATATCTGCAATAATTTTACTCTCAAACAATGCTTTTCTTTTAATTACAAGCATAATTTTGATATTAAGAATATTAATTATCTCTGTTATTTTAAAAAAATTTAGTGTAAAAATAAAAAATAAACTACTAATTTTTTATATCATTATTTTTGATAACTTTGCAATAATTTTTTATTTTCAAATTTTAATTCAAAAAAAATTTAAAGCAGATAAAAATCAATGGTAGAACGCAGTAATTTTTCAGCAAAAGCCAGCAAAGATTTAGAAATTGTTGAACAAGCTTTATCAGGTAATGAAAAAGCCTTTGCTCAATTATTAGACCGTTATCAAGACCCAATTTATTTTTTACTTTTAAAAAAAATTGGAAACGAAAATGATGCAGAAGATTTAACTATGGAAACTTTTGCAAAAGCATTTAACAATCTTGATAAATACACCCCCGACTATGCTTTTAGTACATGGTTATTTAGAATTGCAATAAATAATTGCATTGATTTTGTTAGAAAAGTAAAAGTTAGACCTCAATCAATTGACAGCACATCTGAATATCACAATTCTGATAACCCAAATTTCACATCTCCAAATCCTAATCCCGAAGACTTATTAATTAAAAAACAAAAATCAAAAGACTTAAAAAGTGTAATAAAAACTTTAAAGCCAAGATATGCAACACTAATAGAACTAAGATATTACCAAGAATTCACTTATGAAGAAATTGCTGAAGAATTAAATTTACCAATAGGTACAGTAAAAGCACAATTATATAGAGCTAGAGAATTATTAGCCCCACTCTTGACAAACAAATACAAATAAACCAATGCAAGAAGTTCTATTAAAATATTTTCCGCAAATTAACCAAACACAACTTAAACAATTTGAACAATTAGAAATAATTTTTCCTGAATGGAATAATAAAATTAATTGTATTAGCAGAAAAGACATAGACAACTTATTTGTCAACCATATTTTACATTCTCTCTCGATAGCTGTAAAGTTTAATTTTGATAAAACTCACGCTATTGCAGACATAGGTACTGGTGGTGGATTTCCAGGAATACCACTTGCAATTATGTTTCCCCAAACAAAATTTGATTTAATTGACAGCATTGCAAAAAAAATTAGTGTTGTATCTGCCATAAAAGACCAACTTAATTTACAAAATGTTACTGCAATAAACGCAAGAGCCGAAACATTAATGCCAAAATATGATTTTGTTGTAAGTAGAGCTGTAACAGCTTTCCCAAAGTTTTATAATATCGCAAAAAATATAATTTTAAGCAAAACAGAACATAATAAACAAGGAATTATTTATTTAAAAGGTGGTAATTTTGATGAAGAACTAAAAGATTTCAAAAATTTTCAAATTTACAATATCTCCGAACTATTTGATTATGAATACTTTGAAACAAAAAAAATAATTTATTTACCAATTAATCAAAAAAAGCAACAAAAATTTTTGAATAAAAAATAAAAATACTATTTTTGCAGTCCATAAAAATTTATTGATAACGTTTTAAAAAGATATAAAAATGAAAAGGACATTTCAACCTTCTAACAGAAAAAGAAAAAAC
>Ga0255347_1002539_pt1 | contig 25682 bp, 20 predicted proteins | sample wastewater_treat_2_FD_192479 | JGI IMG/M metagenome (GOLD analysis project Ga0255347, IMG submission 192479) | Wastewater microbial communities from Lulu Island WWTP, Vancouver, Canada - plant24 | ecosystem: Engineered > WWTP > Wastewater > Unclassified | place: Canada: Vancouver, British...
CTGCAATATCTATGCCAAGCTCTGAGGATTTTTTAATTAAACTAATAACTTCAGCAGTATGAACAAGAGCTTTAGTAGGCATACAACCCCAATTCAAGCAAACCCCTCCAAGGTTTTCCCTTTCAATTACAATCACGTCTATGCCAAGCTTTTTGGCTCTTATAGCTGCGACATATCCTCCTGGCCCTGCACCTAAAATAGCCAAATCTGTATTTTTAATTTCCAACAATTTCTCCTTTCACATTTTCGTAACTTTGGATTTAACAAAAAACAAAAAGGGACTGCTAATAAAACGCTAACCACTTTATTAGTCACTTTTCTTTTTTTAGAACTTCAATGATTTCTTTCATAACCTTTTTGGGCTCTTTAAAAAGCCTTTTTGGAAAAAATGGAAGCAAATAAGCCAAGGCTTCCTTAAAATCTTGGGTCATCCTATGAGGTTTTGAGAGGACTCTATCAATAAAATCCTCAGTAAAAACTGTGGTTAAATGCCTTCTATCAATCTCAAATTTCCTTTTACAATTATCGCACTGAATACTTTTTAAATACTTACCAATATATGCAACAGTATGCTCAGTTTCTTCATTACAGTTTATACAAAATAATATAATTTTTGTTTCTTCGTCCCTAGCCATTTTAGCTTAAGCAAAAATAAATTGATAATTTTTAATAAAAAAGAAAATTTAGAATTTACAGAAGAAGTATACTACAAAATAAATTCTAATAAAAAACTATCCTCCCTAAATGCCCAAAATTAAATTTTAGTCATTACTACAAAATCAATAACTCGGGATTTTCAATATATTCCTTTACCCTTGCAAGAAATTTTGCAGCAAGTGCACCATCTATTATTCTGTGATCTACACCAACTCCAACCTCCATGAGAGTTTTTATCTCAACTTTACCATTTATAGCAACAGGGCTTTCATACATTTCAGAAACCATAAGAATTGCAGCCTGTGGAGGATTTATAATTGCTGTAAATGATCTAACCCCATACATCCCTAAATTTGATATTGTAAAAGTTCCATTTGAAATTTCTTCTAAGGATATCTTACCATCTCTACCCTTTTCTACTAGTTCGGCTCTATTTTTTGCAATTTCAAGAATTCCTTTTTTATCTGCATTAAAAATAGTTGGGACTATTAAACCATCATTTACTGAGGTAGCTATTCCTATATTTATATCTTCATAAATTATGTGATTACCATCTTGAAGTGACGAATTTATCTCTATGAATTCACTTATTGCAGAAGCAGAAATCTTTGTCAAAAAATCAGTATAAGTAATTTTTACGTTATATTTTTTTTCAATTCTTTCTTTTAGCCCTTCCCTTAAAGCTATAAGCTTTGTAACGTCACACACCATATACGATAATATGTGGGGAATATTTTGATTTGATTCAGTCATTTTTTGTGCAATTACTTTTCTCATCCCTTTAAGAGGAGTAGAAGACAAAATCTTAATTTCAGATGGCGGTAAAGCAGTAACTTGTTCTTTTTCTTTGGAAGGAGTAACAGTTTTACTAAGATTAATTATATCTTTGCTTATTATTCTACCATTAGGCCCACTTCCCTTTATATTTAATGATTTATAATCAATGCCTAAATCAGTTGCAACTTTTTTAGCAAAAGGGGATATAAAAATCCTTTGTGTTTCAGTAGGTTGCTTTTGTAAAATTAATTTCTCGACATCTTCTTTAACTATTCTACCCCCGGGACCAGAACCTTTTATGCCTGAAATATCTAACCCATGATCTTCCGCAATTTTTCTTGCTAAAGGAGATATAGAAACATGTTCGGTCTCTGCCGGTTGTGCTTGTTCTTCTTTATTTTTTTCTTCTTTTAATTCTTCTTTTGTTTGAGTTTCTTGTTCTAAAACTTTCTCTTCTTGCAAATTCTCTTGTAAATTAGTAGCAAATTTATCTTCAGGCAATGGCTCATCTTTATCACCAATATAAGCAATTACCTCCATTATTGGAACTTCTTCGCCTTCACCTTTAATGATTTTCCTTAAATAACCTTCATAAAAAGATTCTACTTCTAGAGATACTTTATCAGTAGCTAACTCATAAAGGACATCACCTTTTTTTACATAATCGCCTTCTTTTTTTAGCCATTTTTCGATGGTGCCTTTCTCCATAGTCTCACCCATTTTAGGCATAAGAACCTCATGCATTTCTATCTCCTCTCATATTTTAAAAATATTTTAAAATATCCATTTTTTGCTTAAAAATTTTGCCTAAAAAAGCCTTATATAGCCTTAATATCTTATTATTTACAAAAATAAAAGTCAAAGAAAAGTTAAATAATTTGCATCATTGCAATTAATTTCAAAACTCTAATCTTAAATTTTTGCTAAAGTTTGTTGACGCTAAATATTATACACTTTTACAAACTTAATTACATCATTATTATAAATTCCGAAAGCATCTAAAATTCTGTGACAGTAATAAAAACAAAACTTTAATGTCTAGGATAAGTTACTTAAGAAAACCATTTGAAGACGAAGCGGGCATGGTTCTTCTTTCAAGAGAAGAGCGAAGCCTGAAACCTCAAGCAAGCTTTCCCTCAACTTTAGGAAAAGCTTGCGTGTTTTCTTAAGTAACTTATCCTAGCCAAATAATTTATCTTTATCATGGAATTTTAGATGCTTATATAAATTCTATTTTAGTTTTTTATTCATTCTCCTTATCATCCTTGTCAATTTTTTTTATTTTTAATTTTTAGCCTTTTCAACTAATTACTTTATTAAATAAATTAACAAATTTTGGTATAGTAATTTTAAGATGGAAATAATCTATAAAATATTAAGAGTACTTGTAGATATTGGGCCAGTAGGGTTAAGTTCATTATTTCTACTTTTTCTAGGATTAATAGCATCAAGAAATAAGCTTATTCTTTTAAGAAATGCTTTATACACATATTTAGGACTTTTTTCATTTTCTATTCTTTTATTTTTCTTCGTATCTTTCTTTACTCCAATTATAAACATGATAATTTCTAACTCAGATAAAAAATTCCAAGCAATTGATGTCGGTTGGTTTATTGCATCAAACATAAACATCTATAATGCCTACACTATTCAAATTCTTGCGGTAATTATTGGGGTCAATATTATTATGCTTTTCTTAAGATTGACAAGGACATTTAATATAGATATATGGAATCTGTGGATTTCACTTTTTTCTGGCTTATTCATATACGGGATTACCAAAATTTACTGGATGGGTATTTTACTTGCAGGAGTAACTGCTTCCATAACTTTTGTAATGGCTGACATATATGCTCCTTATGTTGATAATTACTATGGGCTTAAAGGAATATCATTGCCTAATCCAGGATCCATTGCATGGGCACCTGTTTCAAGCTTCGTAAATTTTACTTTTAATAAAATTCCTGTAATTAAAAAAATAAACATATTTTATGAAGAAATCCGATATAAACTTGGGATTGTTGGAGAACCATTAATTACTGGATTTACTTTTGGTTTCATCATAGGTTTTATAACAAAATTTAAAGAATTACTTTCTGCATTTACTTGGTCGGACATAGGCTTCTGTCTTTATCAAGGCATATATCTTTCAGTACTAACAATTCTAATACCTCGTGCTCTAACACTTTTATATAAAGGATTAATTCCAATAATAAATGATGTAAAAATCTTTATAAACAGCAAAATTACTAAAAGAGAAATTTATATAGGGTTAAATCCATTAATAATAGCAGGAAATCCTTCAGTTATAGCTTTATCTACAATTATGATTCCTCTTTCAGTTTATATTGCTACAATATTGCCTGGAAATAATGTCTTACCGAGTGCTGATTTGGTAATGATACCTATACTTCTTGTATGGGCTATTGGTCCTTCCAAAGGGGATATCTTTAGAAGTTTTATTTCAGCTATTATTATAATCCCTTTAGTCCTTTTAATTTCTACTAATATGTCAGATATAATAACTCAGTTTCTTTCACAAGACGTTTCTTCTCAGATTGTTAAGGGATATAATGAGGTTTCAAGCTTAGGCATGGGTTCAAACTTAATTTTTTGGATATTGTCACAAATATTAAAGCCATTAATCAAATTTTTTTCTTAAAAATTCTTCTTGTGTGATTAACATACAAATTTTCACTCTTGTACCTATTTTCTTTTTGAAAAAAAATATTATGTCTTTCAAGAATAAGCCTTATCCTATTTTCATCTTCAAGAATAAGAGACTTTGCAGCATCTGGAGAAGTTTTTATAACCCATAAATCAAAATCGTTTGCAAGAAAAGGAAAGAAAGAATACAGCCTGATTATCTCTTCCCAGTCAATAAATATATTTTCAACAAGATTAATAAAATTAATTTCAGGATTTTTCTTAAGTAGATATTTTGCCTGATTTATTACTTCATAATCAACTTTTTTTTCCATTCTTCTTAAGTTATAAGAAGCTAAAGTCATAAAAATCCCATATGCAAATATAAAAGGGGTAAACCATAAATAATATCTAGAAAAAAAATCAATAATATATTTTCCTATCTTACCTAAAAATAACTCAACCCAAATTTTATTCATAAAATCATTAAAATGAAAAAATTAAAATATAAAACTACTTTCTACAAATATTATTTAACCTAAAATAACACAAATAACATTTTAAATCTTTTATATTTATTAAGTATAATAATTTATAAATAGCATTCAATATAAAAATTAGAATATACAAAAGTTAAAACACTCACCAAAAAGTTTAATAAGTGAAACCTAATAGCATTTTATTCTTAAATATAAAAATTATTATTATTATAAGTTATTAATTTAAAGATTTTTTTGTTGCATTCTTATTAAATAAGAATTATTATTATTTACACAGATGGAGTATATATAAATAAAATAATTAATGGAAAAAATATATAAAACACATAAAAACAATTGTAAAAACAATTTATTAACAGGAGGTAAAAAAATATGCGAAAGATGACTGAAGAAAATTTAAAGGCTGCTTTTGCTGGAGAAAGCCAAGCTCATATGAAATATCGTATTTTTGCTGACATAGCGGCTCAGGAAAACAAACCAAATCTTTCCAGGCTTTTTTTGGCAATTTCTGATGCAGAAAGAGTTCATGCCACTAATCACTTTAGAGTGCTTAATATGATTAAAGAATCATCTAGCAATATCCAATCATGCATCGATGGTGAAAATTATGAAATTGATGAAATGTATCCTGCGTTTAATGACGTAGCAAAGCTCCAGAAAGAGACAGAGGCAGAACGTTCTACTCATGCAGCTTGGGAAGCAGAGAAAATACATTCTGTAATGTATCAGAAAGCGAAACAAGCTGTAGATGCCGGAAAAGATGCAGATGTAAAAGATATATTCATTTGCCAAGTTTGTGGATATACTACAGAGGGTAGCGTTCCTGACAAGTGCCCTATTTGCGGTGTGCCCAGAGAAAAATTTAAAAAGTTTTAAATGTAAACAAATAGAGTTTAAGAAAGAACATGCAGAAATATAAATGCAGCGTATGTGGTTATATTTATGATCCTGAACAGGGTGACCCAGATTCTGGTATTGCTCCAGGAACCCCGTTTGAAAATTTACCAGAAGATTGGGTTTGCCCTGTTTGTGGATCACCTAAATTCAGGTTTAAACCATTAGAATAACCATTTAAATAAACATCAAATTTAATACACTAAATTTAAAATATAATAAAATAAAATAACCAAGAGCAGAAAAACAGCTAAAGAATTTATATTAATATTAGCGTGTATTAGCGTGATTAGCTGCTTAACTGTTTTAGTTAGTGTTATAATTTTTTGTTGCTATAGCAATTTCAATTAAATTTTCAAGTGGAGTTGTAAGAGGGACTGCACACTCTGGCCCAATAATATCTACGCCACATTTAATGGCATACTCAACTTCTTTTCGGACGTCTTTGGGTTTTTTAAAAAGAAGTGTTAGAGGATTATTTATATTTCCAATTAGTTTTATTCTATTGTTGTTGACTTTTACTGCTTCGCATGCATTAACTTTTGATTCAAAATGAAATGAAGCAACTCCTGTTTGGCAAATATATTCAATTCTATCAAGGGTATCCCCGCAAATGTGCAGCATTACTGGTATTTTTATCTCACTTGCTAACATTTTATGTATTGGTATTAAAAAATCTCTATAAGCTAAAGGGCTACATAAATCCTTAGTTGCATGATCAGCTATTGTTATAAAATCAGCACCAGCTTCAACTTGAGCATTTGCAAACTTTAATGTAATTTCTACAAGTTTATTTAAAATGCTTTTAACCTCTTCAGGATTTAATATAGTTTTTATAAGAAAATCCTCAACTCCAAAAAAATGATAAGATAATGTCCATGGACCAAATACCTTTCCAATTACTCCAACATCAGGGTATTTATTTTTTAGAAGACTTATGCATTCCAACACGGCTTTAACAGCATGATTGTCCATAAAATCATCCTTAATATCAATATCTTCGTATCCCTTCCAAATTTTACCTTTTATCTGTGGCATCATATCAGGTCTTCCCCAATCAACATTACATCCTATAGCATAAGATTCTATTACAACTGAAAACACAGGCATTATTGCATCAAAGCCTAGCACTTCATAATTTGCCCTTGATAGTTCATACATCTTTTTAGCATCATAATGGGCATCAGGAAAGAAAGAATTCATCATTTCCATTTGGCTTATTGTTGTGGAAGAAACAGGATTTAAAACTGCTTTTCTTGAAACAGGTTTATTATTTAACGTATTTAAAATTATATCTTTTGGCGTCATAATAAGTTTTTAAAATATTTTAAATTATATAAAAATAGAAATACAATGTATTAATATAACTCATTTTTGCATTTTTAATAGCTATTTTTCTAATTATTTTTTTAAAAAACACTTTTCTTTTAGGTATATTAAATTATTATCTACCTCTAATAATATGGATATCCAGGAGATTTTAGATCCTCTTTATAAGCATCCCATTCTTTATCTGATATTAAGCCTTTCTTTCTATAATATTCCCTTGCTTCTTTTAAAATATTTTCTATTGCTTCTTCTTCGCCGTTAGATAGGAGCTCTGGTTTATATGTTTCTATTATTTTTTCCATTCGTTCTTTTGCGTATTCAATGCAATCTTTTTTGTTTGCTTCCCTCCATTCATGGTAAGTTAAACTATCAGCACTCTTTGGAATGAATTGTGCCTTTTTCCACAACTTTCTTGTATGCTCTTCAATTAGGTAAGTACCAGGAATAGGGCCAACTCTATTTATAACGTCTATAGCTAGTGTCCCATCATTTACTTCCACACCTTCAAGCAAACGGGCTATCATCCCCACAACATCATCATCTAAGATTAACTGGATAGGATGGAATGATAGTTCCCCATACACACAACCATGAAATCCTATTTCATTAGCCCCAGATAAAAGAGATAATAAACAAGATGTTGTTTTTTCATAACCACATTGGTAATCTATTTTCTTAGAATTAGAGACACCAGTTGAATGATTACCTATAGGTATTTTATATCTCCGCCAAATCTGATTAAACACTACTTGATGTATAGAACTTTCTATCCGTCCAAAAACTGGATAGCCTGAGCGCATATTTTGTGGAAATCCAAAATCGCTTACTAATACCCCTGTTCCTGGTTTTATAAGTTGCGCTAATACTACCCCAGCCATTAATTCAGCATTATTGGTTACTGTAGCTCCAGCTGTTGTTACTGGCGCAGTAGCTCCATAAGTAGCTCCGCTCTGAATATATAAGGGAAATCCAGCCTCAATATTTCTAAAAGCAGATATACACGAATCTTCCTGATATGTTAGTGGGGGTGAAACAGCAACAACACCTAGATTGATTGCACCTAAAGCTTTTGCCATTCTGATAGCAAATACTTCGCAGTCATTACCATAGTTACAGTGAAGCGGCAATGTGCTGTTTCTGAAATTAGCAGCATCGCCTTCCAGCATTTGCATGACTGCAGGAACATTCTTAAATCCAAACCATGGCACATAAGATCCTGTATAGTGAACTGTATCAAGTGCATCCATTATTTTTACTGTATCATAAAATTCCTTTCTTGTTGGAACTCTGGGTTCCCATGTTTGCAAATCAATAGTGTCTTTACCTGGAAATGGCAAAAAATGAGAGACATTCCCTCCGAAACTTAGCTCTGAATTTATACCTCGACCTTTTATCTGAAAACTGCTTGGACACTTTCGTAAGCACTCTTCCACTAGCCATGGTTGGAACTTTACAATTTTTTTGTCCATGTCAATTTCACAACCATTTTCTTTGAAAAGTTTTAAAGCTCTCTTACTTTCAAATCTAACACCAGTTTTTTGAAGAACATCTAAAGTACTTTTGTGAATTAATTCTATTTGTTCTTCCGTTAATATCTCTAAAGGACGCAAATTCCGCATAATTCCTTTTTTTCGTGCCATATTGTTTCACTCCTTTCCAATTAATTTTTTACATAACTTTGGTGTCATAGGAGCAGTTGCTTATATAATCTCATTTACCATTATTTTTAAAGAAAAACCAATTTCTGAGTTTCCTTTTATCTCTAACCCTTTATTTCTGTCAATTGTATCTTTAAGCCCCATTATATTTGTGCTGAATGGCTCAAGCCCAAATACTCTTGACATTTTATACCATGGATAATATGAACTTTTATTAAATTCTTGCCAGAACCAGAGGTAAGGCATTATTTTTTTATCCCACTCGACCTTTATACCCAATTTTTTTCTCTCATTTATAATTTCATATTCACTTTTACCAATTTTATCAATATATAAAAACTTTGAGGTAGTTAATTTTGCTGAAGGTATTATTGAAAGATTTATCTCTTTGCCACCTATCGTGGGAAGAAATGGCCATTTGAATTTTTTATTTAACTCAATATTTTCATCTAACGCACCTGGTTGGTTATATGTTGTGCAATCATAAGCATCTATGTTTACTATGCACCCTTCCTCGAGAAATGGAAAACCATATACCAAGTGATATCCCCAAATAACACTTAAATCAACAGGACTTTTATTAAATACTTTTTCCCTGATTATAATTGAAGGATTATTGCTTTCAAGTATAATGTTTTTTTCCAATAAAAAAGGTGTTAATCTTGTATTAACAAAAAACCTTACTTCAATTCTATCTATGCTGTCTTCAATTATTTCATATTCCCATGGCAATAAAGAAATTTCATCATGCTGTCCAAATTCAGCTCCAAAAACATTACAACTTCCTCCACCATTCGGAAATATTTCTTGCCATCCTCCTTCATAATAATCCATAAACCTGCCTTCAGTTTGATTTTTCGTCATAGAATAATTATTAGGATTTGAAAGTCCAAATGGGGAAAGCCAGACAAAATCCATATCTTTTGGTTTATATAAAAATTCAAAAAAATCTGTACCTTTTCCTATAATTATTCCGACTCTTAAAACTTCATTCTCCAAGAAAATTATATCAATACCTTTATAAGAAATATTACTTCTAATTCTACAACCATAATTTCTAATTATTCTATTTTTCATTTTTTAAAATTTAACCTTTAAAAAATACCTAATAAAAATAAAACCTAATAATATTTATTATCGATATGTTAACTACCTGTTTTAAAAAAATTTAAAATTATCATAACTTACAGAAATAAATTAGATTAACAAATAATCCATCTTCATTATTTTTGCAATAGATACACATAAATCTGAGACATCGCCATAGGCAAGTGCAAAGTGCTTCCCACACCCAAACCTGCAAATTTTTTCAAAATAATCTTCAATTGTAGTATTATCAATTTTAATGACCGCAAAAGGAGAATGAATATCTAAAAGCTTGTAATCAATCACAGTTCCTCTTATTATTTTAAATTTATATTCATCGTGCATTGCTCCAAGGGTAAGAAGAGTAACTTTACCAGGTTTTAAAACAAAATTAAACGCAAATCCTTTTCTTACCTGACCATCTGGCAGAGTATAGGTGTCATACATTAGATTTCTTACAAATATTTCATCCTCGTTCTTTGCAAGCCTTGTCGCACCGACCCCACTATGCCCTCCCATTACAACATTTTGTTTTTTGTCAAACGCCCAGTTTTCCCATTGTTGTACAGGACCTCCTGTAATTTTTCCAAGTATAAGTTGGGATATAACATTTGACATATCACCTTCATCAGAGCAAGCAAAACAGTCATCCATGAGCTTTGACATCGTATAATAGCCAAGAACTCTGAAATCCATAAATTCATTACAGTTATTTGGATCAACAGTTATTGTGAGGCCTGAAAGACCTTTATTTTTTATTAAGTTTTTGACTCCAAGATACATCCTGGCTTCATCATAAAGATCAACATCTTCTGGTTCAATAACTTTGTACTTTTTCTTAATATCTTTGACTTCAAGAATTACATCTGATTCATTTATTTTCTTTATTTCCTTGACAACATCGGAAAAATTAAGCCAGTCTAATTCAATCCCAAATATTTTTTCAAGTTTAGCATTATTATCCCAGTTATCATGCATGCCTTTAAAAACACCAGGTAGGTATGCAAGTTTTAATTTTTTAAGAGAGTTTATAACCTTAGATGCTTTTGCTAATGTGTTTATTCTTTCTGCAATGTTTTTTTCACCTGGATTTCCTACAAGAAAGTGATATTCAAAATCATCTACCATATTAGGTATAGATGCAGTAAGCTGAACTGTTCCATTAATACCCCATGACCTCGAAAAGTTTTTTACTGTCAAATCACCAGGAATACCTTCATAACCTTGGACCATCAAAACAAGTATAGGTATCCCTCTGCCAATATTCTTTAAAAATCCAATAATAACTTCATCAAGTGTATATACAAATTCACTTATTATTATAAGATCTAAATCTAATCCCCAAAAATATTTGCCTATTTCAATCCCATCTCTTTCAGTTCTTGCAATCTTGCTAAAAACCACCTCATTTTGTTGTGACAGATTATTTATTAGCTTAGATATATCATCTTGCACTACTTTATCAATTTCGGCCATATCAAATGCCGTTGAATATAATTCATCAACTGTAGCAAATAATCCAATTTTAGGTTTAGGCTCAGTCATAATCAGCCCTCCTTGTTTATTGACCTATCTTATTTTTATATTCAAAAATAACCTGGCTTGCAATTTTTTCAACAAGCTCATCTTCCATACCAGCATCTGAGATATTACATACTCCATTAATACACCTTATTTGTATATCATTATTCTTAGGAAATTCATCGTAAACTATTTTGCAGACTTCACTTAAACATTTTTCAATATCTTCAGACTGAAATATTTTTCTGCCAACAATTGTCCCAGCACCACCTGCCTTTACAGAACCTCTTATCATTTCAAAAGTTTCCTCCATAGTCCCTGTCCTAGGACCACCAGCTATCATTATGGGTGCAGCACAATTTTCTACAACTTCTCTAAAAGTTTCAGGATCCCCAGTATATTGTGACTTAACTATATCTGCGCCAATTTCCGCAGCGATTCTGTCGTTGACTTTAAGGTAATCTTTATCGTAAAAAACATCCTTATCTTTAAATCTTGCCATGACAGGTTCTATGATTACAGGTAAACCAACTTTTTCACATTCCTTCACAACTATACCATTTTTCTTGATTTCTTCAGCCTCTAGAGAAGGGTCATCGAATCCTAAAGTAAGATAAGTCATTACCCCATCAGCCCCTACCCTAACTGCATCTTCTATAGAAGTACATATACTTGTTCTTACTTCATCATAAGGAACGTTGCCCCTGTAGGCCTTTGTCATATTTATCCAATCAATTATTAAAATCGGGGAGGGAACACATCTTCCTATAAAATAGTCAGCACTGTACTTTAGATATCCATAACTTAAAATAATACCTGTTGCTCTTGATTTCCTGAATATCTTCATATATCTGTTGATTTCATTTATATTTTCAAGTCCTGGTATTGGACCCTGAAGAAGACCATGGGCATATGGAATTATTACTCCTCTTCCATATTTTGGATCTATAAGCCTCCCCATTCTTATCTTTTTGCCATACATTCTTACCTCCGGATTATTTAATTTATTTACACTATTTTATATTTTTATTTCATTGTATTTTTATTATATTATTATATATTCATCATAAAACATTTGTTGATATGAAAGTATTAATATCTTTGCATGAAGGGTAGATTTTACTATAGATATTATCATAATATTTTCTGTATAATTTGTGGTTATTCTCATCTGGATAATATTTTTTTATCTTTCGATTTATCTTTTTGAATGCATCTTTAAAATCCTTAAAGATACCGACACCAACTCCTCCTATCATTGCAGCACCCAAAGGTGTTGCTTCTTCAAGTTCTGGTACTTCAACTTCAATGCCAAGCATGTCTGATTTAAGCTGCATCCAAAATTCATTTCTTGTGGCACCACCTGCTACTATAACTTTTTTGCCATTAGAATTTGTATATTTCCGTATAGCTTCATAAAGCTCAAATCCTTTATAATTTAAACCTTCGACTACTGACCTTATAAAATCATCTTTTTTTGAAGTAGATGATATTCCAAGAAATACCCCCCTTGAATAATCATCTTGGACAGGGCATGCACTTCCATAAATATCAGGCAACATACATATCCCTCCGGAGCCAACAGGTGATTTTGCAGCCTTTTGCATTATTACATCCCAGAAATTTTTTTTATTTCTTTTTGCATATCTTTCCTCTTCCAGGCAAAAAACTTCCCTGAACCATTCAAGTACCCCAGACGACACTGCAACTCCGTAAACACCATATTTACCTTTTATTACATGGGCCTGGCAAATAATACTGGATAAAAGCCCCTCTTTTTTAAGAATAGGCCTATCAAGACATTTATGGTAATGCTCGTACGTTCCTACAATTCCTACAAGATTTTCTTGCTGATCACCTGCAGTTGCATAAACTCCACATAAACCATCAAGCCCTCCTAAAATTACAGGTGTTCCTTTTTTTAAACCCGTTTCACATGCTGCCTCTTTGGAAACCTCACCCAAAAAAGTTCCACTTGGTTTAGGATCAGGATAGATATTCATATCTATATCAAACATCTTAAAAAGTTTTTCAGACCATGAAAGGGTGTTTTGATCAAACACTAGTGTTGTTGAGGCAAGTGAATAATCTGTAGCCATTACTCCACAAAGTTTAAAGTTTATATAATCTTCAATAAGAAGCCATTTATATGTTTTATTATATATATCAGGAAGATGCTTTTTTACCCAAACAGTTCTTAAGATGGTATTGTGTAACCATGGTTTCTGGCCATTTATTTTATAAATTTCTTCAAAATCAAAATTATCTTTAATCCATTCTATCTGTTCTATGCATCTTGTATCATGCCAGCTAATAAACGGGTAAAGCCAGTTGCCATTTTCATCAACTGGGACACCATCGCATGCAAAACCTGTTACTGTTACCGATTTTATGAGACCAGGGTCCGCAATTACTGCAACTGAGTCTTTTATTGCACTACACACACTTTGCCATATGTTTTCCGGCATCCAGAAAGCGTAATTTTTAGAATCCTCTTTTTGATAAAAAACTTCCGTTTTTCTTCTTCCTATGGAAATAATATTGCCTTCATAATCAAATATAACTGATTTTATTGAAGTTGAGCCTATGTCTACTGAAAGGAGATACATTTTCCCTCCAAATTAAAATGTTACAAATTATTATGGTATAATGTTTGTATATTATTTTTAAGATTATCAAACAAACTAAATTTTTAAGATAAAAATGAACCTATATGTTAAAAATATAATTAGTGAACTTTCCAAAAATCCTGTTATCCCCTGTACAAATAATTTCGATGATATTTTAGATAGTAATTATAATAATATTAAGATAGTACTGCTTTATGATTTAAATATTTTTGACCTAATAAACATTGCCAAAAAAAATTTAACTGCAAAAAAAATTATAATCCTTAATATTGATACTTTAAAAGGGTTACTTGCTGATGAATACGGAATAAGATTTCTAAAAGACTATATTAAAATTAATATAATAACTTCAGCTTCTCCCAAAGTAGTCAACTGTTTAAAAAAACTTGATTTCCCTGTCATGCAGTCCATGTTCGTCCTGGATACAAAATCTCTTAAAAAAGGCATTGAACTTGTAAAAGTAGGAAAACCAGATCTTATTGATATTAGACCAGGTATTTTATATCCAAAGGCAGCAAAACTTCTTAAAGAAAACTTTGACATACCTATCATATGCTCTGGATTTATAAGTAACCGTGAAGAGCTTAAAAAAATCTTGGATAGTGGTGCTATTGGAATTACTACAAGCTCTCACGAACTATGGACTTTATATTCATGAAATTTTCAAAGAACCTTTGCTGAACTAACCCTATTAAAAGATTAATTATTTTTTGCCAACTTAAACCATATTATTGCTTATATATTCAATTAAGTCATAAATCTTAAATCTGCTGGAATTTTGAGCTTTTAGAAGATTACTTAAACACAAAGGACATGCTGTTATAAGAACTTCTGTCTTCTCATAGTAAGATTTAATTTCGTTTAAGAGGCCTTCTGTAATAATTCGAGAAATCTCAGGAAAAATTAGACTTAAATTCCCTCCACAGCATTCAGATTCCTCCCTATTTTTTATAAGGTCAAAATCCTGGTTGTTACATAAAACCCTAAGAATATTTCTTGGGCTCTCATTAATCTTAATCCATCTTGAAAGAACACATGGATCAAAATATTTTACATAATCATTTGTTTTTTTTATTTTCAGATTATCAATATGCCTTTCCATGAAATCAATATAATGAATGATTTCAAAATCAAATTTAAAACCATACTTCCCATAATCATTCTTAAAACAATAATAACTATAAGGATTTAAGACAATAAGAGCATCGAATTTGTATTGGGTAACTTTTCTAAAATTCCTTTCCATTAATTCCTCTGCAAGCTCTTCCATGCCTAAATCAAGAGCAATAGCCCCATCAGAAACTTCAATATCATCACACAATATAAAGCTTTTATTTAACTTTTTAAGAATCTTAATAAAACTCTTTGTAATATTGGGTGCAAGAAGGTTAACATAATCTCCAGGATAAACAAGAAAATCATATCTTTTATTTTTATCAAAATCTTTTACTGCGCTTTGTCTAGTTTTCTTGCCAAGAAAGTTCCCAAAATTTAAAAGATGATTATAAATATCATAGACTTTTTTTGGAGCAAGCATATTTTTAAAGATAAGATTCTTTGCATATCTATTATTTGGCAGAACATTTTTACCTTCAAAAATGCAATAAGTCTCACAACGCTTGCAATCATTACATAAATAAACTGCTTTACCTAGCTCAGCATTTGGTTCAATCTTATTCTCGTTAACCAGATAAATAAGATAATTCTTTTGTGTCTGTATTACTTTTTGGTTCTTAGTTGCTAAGTATGGAGCACAGCAAAATTTACAGAAATTATGACAATATATACATTGTCTTAATGATTTTGCATCAAAGTTCATATCATTTTTCTATTAATTTGCCAGGGTTTATAATATTATTTGGATCAAGTTTTTCTTTTAAACTTTTTAAAATATTTATTCCTTCATTAAGCTCTTTTTTGAGCTTATCTTTTTTAATAATTCCTATCCCGTGATGATGGCTTATTGTTGCATCATCTTTAAGGGCAATCTCCATAACATCATTCCAGACAGTATAAAATCTCTCAATTGCTTCTTCCTCATCTTTAGCGCTAAGGAAAAAAATGTTATAAACAGATATACCAGTTTGATAAGCATGTGAAAAATGTGAAGCCAAAGTTATTTGCTGTTTCTTGAAATAACTTTCAACATCAATATAAAGTTTTTTTATTTTGCTCCAAGGAGCTGCAAGTTCTACCGCGTCAGATATACCACCAAATTCTTCTTCTTTCTCAAGGATATGTCTAGTATCAAATCTGTTATCAAACCATAGTTTTCCAAGTTCATCACCAATATTTTCTGCCTTAGTCCTCTCACAGATTTTTTTGGCAATTTCAGATTCAGCCTTTACAAGCTCACTATTACCTTCAAAACATAAAATCATAAGACAACCGTCATAGCCAAAACCAAGTTTTGCGAATTTCTGATGAGACTCTTCCTTGTTATATAATCTTACAACCGGTGGTTTTAAGCCCATTTGCATTATTTCTCTTATCGAATCAAGTGCACTAAAAATATCTTTATAAAGGAAACAATGATATCTGACTTCCTCAGGTATTTTATAGATTTTAAGTATCGCTTTGGTTATTATCCCAAATATTCCTTCAGAGCCAATAAAAAAATTATTAATATCAGGTCCTGTAGAGCTTCGGGGTTTATCTTTTGTTCTTAATATATTTCCATCTGGTAAAACAACCTCAAGACCAGTAACATAATTTTCTATCCCACCATATTTTGTTGAAAACTGACCTATAGACTTTGTAGCTATAAGTCCACCAACTGATGCGGAACGTATTGATTGTGGAAAATGTCTTAATGTATAATTATTTTTGTTTAAAAAATCTTCTAAGTTTTGACCAATAATTCCAGATTCAACCTCTACTGTTAAGGATTCCTTATCAAGATTAAGGATCTTCGACATCCTAGACATATCAATAGTTATACCTCTTTCAGTTGGGATTATGCCACCAACTACACCTGATCCCCCTCCATAGATAAAAATCTTTATTTTATTTTTTTTTGCAAACTTAACAATTTTAATAACATCTTCAGTATTCTCAGGACTTACAACAGCGTCACAGATATAAGGGGGTAATTTATATAAGTCTATCCATTTATAACACAGTGGAGTAACATCTCTGGAAAAACACAACCTGTCACCAATATCTGAACTTACTTTATTTTTACCAATTAACTTTTCTAATTTTTTACTTAAGTTGTTATCTGTCATTTAATCAAGAAAATTTTTTATAAAATTAAACTTCAATAAATTTACTTTTCTCTACCAACAATTCTTAAATAACCTATACCTACAGCAAATACAATAATTGAAAGGAGCACAGCAATTGCTGATCCATATCCCATTCTATATAAGCTGAATGATTCCTTATACATAGAAACAGCAAGAGTCTCTGAGCTTCTTGCAGGTCCACCTGCTGTCATAACCCAGATAATATCAAAAATTTTAAAGCTTCCTATTATATTTAAAATTATTACAACCGTTGTAATTGGCTTAAGTAGTGGAAGAATAATCTTTGTGAAAGTCTTCCATTCATTGGCACCATCTATTTTTGCAGCTTCTAGAACTTCGGGTTGAATATCTTGCAGTCCCATCAAAAACAATATCATATTTAAGCCTGTAACCTGCCAAGTTGCAGCAACCGCCATTGCTAACGTGTTCTGAGGTGAACTTAGCAGCCATGATTTTGGGGCCACAAGGACTCCAAGTGATATAAGGACAGAATTTAATAATCCTGTTCTTGAAAATATCCAGTTCCATATTATACCGATGCCAGCTCCTGACATTGCGAGAGGAATATAAAAAATTGATTTGATTTGATTGGAAAACCAGACATTTTTAATAAATACAGCAAGGATAAGCCCAAGAAGCATTGGAACTAAAAGAATAATAACAACCCACAGTAAAGTGTTTCTGGTTGAAACCAGAAGATTGGGATCCTTAAAAATATTTATATAATTTTTTAGTCCTACAAAATTCATAGGATGAAGCAAATCCCAGTCTGTAAAACTTGCATATATTACAAAAATTACTGGCGCTATAAGAAATACTAACACCATTATAAGTGCTGGCATTACATAAAGATAATTTGAGATCCCATTTACTCTTCCTAATCTTTTGACTTTTGCCAATTCTTTCTCCATATCTTCCTGGCGGACATTAATTAATGTCCGCCACTAGATTTAATTAAAATTTTATATTTTTACTTTTGTTTAGCTCTATATTCTTCCCATGCTTTTGTAGACAACTGATCAAGCTCCTTAATTACAGCTTCAGCACTATCGGGATCCAAGACAAACTTGTCAAAACTTGCACATGCAGGCAAGGTTATAGTCTCAAGGGTAGCTTCCCAAAATCTTACAATAAGCTTTGCATTTGGATCACCGAAGATCTCAGTAGAAATTTTTTGTTTTGCAGGATCCAAATGTTCTTTTGGAACTGCAGAATTTGGAGAAACAAATTGCATTGCTTCTGACCATATCCTTTGTCCTTCATCTGAAATCCAGTATTCTATAAATTTTTTGGCAGTTGCCTTGTTTTGTGCATTTTTTGAAACACATATTGGCCCAGCCTCATAAATAACAGTTTTTGGTCTACCTTGCTCAAAAGGAGGCACTACAAAAATAGAATAATCTTCTCCACCTTTAAGCTCAATAGCATCAAAATAAGCTGTATACCAATCACCGCAATATGTCATGGCTACTTCACCTTTGGCAAACATTGGAGGTATATCATTGCCCAAGTCAACACCTGGATCAGTAAAATAACCTTTATCAATCATCTCTTTCCATATCTCAAATGTCTTTCTAATTTCATCACAGTTCCAGCTTTTTTCTCCTCTACATATTGCATAATACGCATCAGAATAATTAGATGCTAGAATCTGCTGAAACCAGAAGAAACTTGTCCATCCACCGCCAATTGTAAAGCCAATAGGAGTTACTCCGTTAGATTTCAACGTTTCACACACATTCATTAATTCATCCCAAGTTTTTGGCTCAGAAAGACCATATTTTTCAAAAACAGGAATGTTATAAAACATTATCCATGAGCTAACAAGAACCGGTGCTCCATAAATCTTTCCTTCATATGAAAAGCTGTCAAGAATTCCAGGATTATATTTGTCCTTAACTGGCTCAAACAATGGAGTTAGGTCTTCAAGCAAGTCTTCTTTGGCAAGATCCTCAATCTTATAGTTAGACCACCAAGTAAAAACGTCAGGACCCTGTGCTGTTGGAATACCTGTTTTCACTGCTGCAGTATATGTATCAATTTCAGTGTATCCCGTCATTTCAACATCTACTCCTGTCGCTTCCTTAAAACCTGCAAACACTGCATCCCATCCTGACTGCCATCCAGGTTTATCAGTAAATAACTTTAATGGACCGGTAAGTGCTTCAGTTGTAGTTGTCTCCTCTTCAGTTGCTGGCGCCACGGTAGTTTCCACTGCTGTAGTTTCAACTTGTGCTGTAGTTTCAGTTACAGCTTCCCCTCCTTTACATCCTGAAAACATAAGACCAAATGAAACTACAAAAATACAAATAAATAGATAAATAAAAAACTTTCTCATGTTATCCTCCTTAAATAATTTATAAATTTATTATAATTATTCTTTGTCATCACCACCTCTCATCTTTATATGTCCATCAAGATTAAATTAAAAATCAGATTATCCACCTCTTGTAGTTACACCGTTACTCTCCAGCTACCTGAAGTTTTAATCCCTGTATAAAATATTTCTGAAGTAATAAATATGCAATAATGATTGGTAATCCACTTAAGAGATTCCCAGTCATTATAACAGGTATATTTTTACCTGTATAAACTGCATTTAATAATGCAAGTGCATTCATAATTGGTCTTACAGAATCCGAACTAGATAGAACCATACCAAGTATTAGATCATTCCATATAAAACTACCTTGGAGTAATGCAAGAATTGCAATAGGCGCAAAAGAATTTGGCAGTAGTATTCTGTAATAAATTTGCATGCTGGTACATCCATCTATTTTGGCCGCCTCAATATAATCATCAGGAATAGTTAAAAAATAATTTCTGAATAAAAATACACAAAATGGGATAATAATAGCTATATATATAAGAAGCATACCTATTTTTGTGTTATAAAGATTTAAAGTCAAATATGCCTTATAAAGAGGAATAAGATATATTTGAACTGGGAAAATCATACCGCTCCATATGATTATAAATATTGGGAAAGATCCCTTAAGTTTTAATTTTGTAAGCCCAAAACCAGCAAGAGATGAGATGAAAATAGCAACAACACTTCCGCATATTGCATAGAAAAGACTGTTTAAGAATGGCTTAAGTAACTTCGTTTCAATAAAAACATATTTAACATTTTCAAAAAATGCAAATGCCTGTGGCATTTTCCAGAATGGTGTCACCGCAAACTCTTTAGAAGACTTAAGTGAAATCAAAACAAGGAAATATATTGGTACAAGCCAAATCAGGCATAAAAAAATTATTATTATAAAAAGTATGCTTTTTCTTATATTTAATTTAACCCTATCACTCAAAATATGCCTCTTTTTTAAAAAATTTTAAATTAATAAAGCTCAATATAAAAAGTTAGTAGCTCAAAAGGATCAAACTTCATCTCAATTGCGTTATTTTTTAAATTAACATTATTAATCTTTTCTTCGATAGGATTTAGAAGAAAGGCTTCCTTTATCTTTTTATCACTAAAAACAAAATCAAAATTACAACTTTGTCCCACGGTTTCAATCATTCTTAAAATAATGCCTCTGCCATTTTCGGCTTTTTTAAAACCTATTAACATTATATTTTCAGGCAACTCTGCAGTAATAAGGCTGTACTCCTTATAGTTTCCTTTATTGCTATTCCCAGTTATAAAATCCGCATTAAGTGGAAAGTGCGATGACCAGCCGAATCTATTGGATGATACTGGATTAAACGGTGCCTTAAGACTACTGATAAAATATTTAAACTCAAACCTACCGCATTGACTTGCAGGAGAGTTAGTCCACCAGTGATTATTCATTACAAACGAAGCAATTGTTCCATTATCCAATTCAATTTTATCAAGATATTTGCCAGTATTGATTCCTCCAAGCTGGACAAGAGGTGCTTCAAAAGGACTAAACAAAAACATAACATCGTGATCAGAAACACTTACCCATTTTTGAACACAATACCAGTCTTTGCTGGATCCTGGAAGCTGCTCCTTTTCTGGCTCAAAAAAACCACCATGGCAGTTAATTTTTATAGATGGCTTTACCGAATTAAAAGGAAACATAAAATAAAGTGACTCAATGTTTAAGTTTTCATATTTAAAAAGATAATTTCTGATAATAATTCTTTTGTTCATATTATCTAAAATTAGGCTTGTCTTTATTTCAGGAAACATGAAACTTGAAGCAGTAGTTGTTATTTCTGTATATAAGGGCCCTCTTCTTACCTCAGAAATTTTATGGTTTTCAGCAAAATATCTTTTAAACTTAACCTTCTTAGTTGGAGAATCATAAAAATCTTCATGAAGTTTTCTATAAAATGGCTGTAAAAATAAAACATCTTTTTTTAACTCTTCATGTTGGCTTAAATCCACTATTCTCTTGTTTTCATCTGAATCATAAATAAACTGGTTAAATTGATAATCACTTTTACCATCTGTAATATCTTTTTTTAAATCCTTATCAATTATTTTTTTAATTGTCCCAGAATCTTGCTCAAAAATAACTTTGTAAAAATCATTTTCAATTTGAGCAGAAAGTAAACTTTTACTTGTCTCATAGTTCTTATCTGAATCATCTATAATAAAATTAAAAACTTTAAATCCTAAAGGAGGTACCCCTTCAGCAAAAAATGCAATTCTTAAGCTTGCAGTTTGTAAATCATGTAATTCAGGAAGTATAAATTGAGACTTTACTTCTTTTCCTGTAACAGAATCGATTATCTTAAAACCCTTTCCGTTGTTAAATATTTTTTTTGGTACTGAAATTTCAACAATTTCAGATCTATTAAAACTAAGAGGGTTACTTACAACTATTCCTAACTCAGTGTCAACACCTGACATTTTTGAAAGTAAGTTTCTCGAATTATCCGAAAGCTCTTTGGCATCAATCGCTGCTTGGTATACAAAAGATGCATTTTCATACCTCTGCCCCTTTGACTGAAGACAATCTGGCTCGGAAACACTATTATATGATCCCCAGTCTGCCTCATCAGCAAGAAATAACTTGCTATAAACATAGTCAATCCCAGATTTAGGATATTTATAGGATTCTTTTTCATTAATATTAAGAATAGTAGAAAATCTTTCAGCATTGATGATATCTGAATGAGTTTTCCTATTGACCCCAGTTTCAAAAGCCGCAGCACCATGATAATTAACCCACCAGTCAGGCCAAGCTCCTGAATATGTATTTATTTTATCACCATACAATCTCTCAAATTTATGGAAATAATCCCGATAAGTAGAAATAATAAGCTTTGGATAATCCCATATTCTGTTCCACTCCCTAACAATATAGCTAACCTTTACATTGGGCTTAGTATTATCTCCTGGATAGCCAGGCATCCTAAAAGCAATTAAATCAAAATTAAAATTACCTGTATCTTCCAAATCCTCCAGATATTTTGGAAGCTTTTCATAAACAGTCTCATAATCTTCATGAAGCCCTATCATCACGCCTTCCTGGTATGCTTGTCTCTCATCCGTATCAAGAACCATTACTTTTGATCCGTCAAGGGACTGCCAGTAAAAGGGCCTTTCAAGTTTCAATGCTTTTGCCATAGTCGCATTAACAGCTGTTGAAAAGTATTTAATTCCTGATCTTGAAAGAATTTGAGGCAATAACCATGGTTGGCCAGTCACGTCCGAAGACATTGCTGTGACAATGTTAACACCGCATTCTTTCGCGAACTTAAATGCAAAGTAAAGACTTCGTATTAAAGTCTCTTCATCATTAAATTCAGATGTATGAGCTACATAAAGAGGAGTTATTTCTATAAAACCCGATTTAATCAGATCTTTGAATTTTTTAAGTTCATTTTTCTTTAAACCAGTTAATGCATTTTCAAGCCAATAACCTGTTTCAATATTCCACTTATATTTGCTTCCTTCATCAAAATCTCTTGTCTCATCATAAAAATCAATTATTGCTCTTGCTGACTCTCTGTATACTCTTACCACTCTACTAGGTAGATCGGTATAGCCAATATCTGTATGAGTAAAATTTTGAATATGTATTTCCCACTTTCTTCTAGGTTTTAAAATAAATTCCTTTTTAAGGGTAGAATCTCCATCCGAAATTTCAGCATTTATTTTTTCTGAATTTCTGGCAGCAGGTATAAAAAAATCAAAATAATTATCTACTAATTCCTTCTCGGCAAAGGTTAACTTCTTCTCCCAACCAGCGCTATGAATTAAAAGAGTGATATTTTTAAGCTCCTTGTTATTTTCTTTTTCAAGAAATAGTCTTACTTTTTGATGAAGAATTTTGTCAATCTGCTTAAAAAACACAGTTGTTACAATTTCAAAATTTTTTATCATAATAATTTTCCAATGTTTAAATTTATTAATAAATGATATTCTAGAAAATAAACATAAAAATAAAAAAAGCCCAAACAATATAATCTTTTAGATTAATATTGTTGGACTCTTTATCTCTACCAACCAAATATATTAAATTATGTAACAAGTATATTAATTTTAATTTTATATTGCAACCATTTTTTAAATTGAGCTTTTAGCTTAAACCGCATATTTAAAATGTCATATCCTTATTATAAAACTTTTAATATATTTAATTTTAAAAATAAACTAATTGCTTTTAATCTTGTAAAATTATCTGCCTATTTTAAGAAATATTAGTGCAACGAAATTCTCTTGCTGTTTTTAACATTATTAAATAATTCTCAACAGGCATGTAGTCTGGCACAGAGTTACCTGTTCCAAAAGCAAAACCAGGATAATTTATAGAATAACTTAATATGTTTCTGACATATTTTTTAATATCATCTTCACTAGCTTGACACAAAAAGCTCATATCTACACCACCAAAAAGAGCAATTCTATCTCCATATTTTTCCAGCCACACTTGGAAAGGAGCTATTTCGTCTTCATTTGAATGTTTTGCATCTATTCCTGCTACATTTATGATATCTTCCATTACATTAAATATATTACCACACGAATGCAGGAGGAAAGGCTTATTATAGAAATGGACAAGATCTACTATCTTTTTATATTGAGGAATAATCATGTTTCTAATATCAGCAGGATTTAAAAGAGTTGATGATTTGTATCCAAGATCATCTCCAAATCTGCATATTGCATATATAGAAGAAAAGTTTTTTAAAAAAGTGCTCCAGATTTTGTAAAATACCTCCCCCATTTTTTTAAACAAATCTCTATAAAGAATAGGGTCATCTGCTGAAATCATACATAAATCAGAAATACCTACTATATCCTGAACACATTCAAATATGCCATTCCCCGGACCTCCTATTGCTTTCATACCTTGAGGCATCTCTTCTCCCAGTATTTTGTAATCATCTGAATATTTTTCAAAAAATAACTTTGGTAGATCATCCCAAGGATAGGAGTCAAAATCTTTCCTATTCTTTATTACTCCTGATTTGTGATAATATAATGCTCCACTTCCAGGCATTATCGATGTAATAAGACACTCAAAAGAAACAGTATCATATCCCATCTCTTTAAAAAAACCACAATAGTTTCTAAAGAATTCTTTCTTGTCTTTTATATCTCCGCTATAAAGAGATGAGAACTCTTTATCTAATACCTTTTCCATTATAGCTGTATCTATAATATGTTCATACAAAGGCATTCTTTTATGCTTAATTCTTCTGGCTGCATTTAATATATTAGTATAATCAGGTTCAAAATCTTTCTCAAAATCTTTCATAATATTCTCTTCCCTCAAAACAAATCATTAATTCTCACTCCAAAATTACTGATATCTTCCAAATTCATAAGCAGCTTCAAACATGGCAATTACATTCTCAGGTGGAACATCAGCCATTACGTTATGGATTGAATTAAATACATAACCCCCACCCTTGCCAAAAATTTCTATTCTTTTTTTAACATCTTCTTTTACTTCTGCAGGTGTCTTGGATGGCAGTACATCTCTTGTATTAACTCCGCCTCCCCAGAATGTAATATCTTTCCCAAATTCTTTTTTTAATTTCTCAGCTTCCATATTTCTTGTTGTTGTCTGTACAGGATTTAACACATCTAATCCTGCCTCAATAAGAAAAGGGATAAGTTCATAAATGGACCCGCATGAATGCAAGAATACTTTACAATTGCTTGTCTTATGGACATAATCCCACATTATTTTATATCTTGGCATAAAAACTTCTTCAAATATCTTTGGTGGAATAAAAGGCCCCTGCTGAGAACCTAGATCATCACCAAATTGTAAAAGGTCAACATAATCTTTAACACCATTTAGAACTCTTTCAAGAGTTTTTAGATATCCCTCGATCAGCTTGTCTAATAATCTTGCTACTCCTTTCTTATCCAAGATTATATCAGATAAAAAATTATCAAATCTTCTGAGCCATGTACCCATTTCAAAAAGATTGCATCCAACAGCCAACATGATTGAGTAATCAGTTTCATCATGTAGTTGTTTAATAGTTTCTATAAAAACTTCATATTGCTCATCATCAAATATATCTAAATACCAAGGAGGAGATGGCACTGCCCAAAGTACATCATTAAACTTTTTTGTGTCTATTTCTTCAGGAATTGCAGGCAATTCAAAAAATGGCCAGTAGGTCTGGTCTACATAAAGAGATGTCTTTGGCTTTTTACCAACTATCACGCCATTACTGTTTTTTAAGAAAACTGTTCCTTCCTCATCAATTTCAAAATTCAGATATTTTGGTATTTGGCAAAGAGATCCATCATTTAACTCCCATTTGCGCCAGTATTTATCCTCAGTTAAAAAT
>Ga0255347_1002541_pt1 | contig 25678 bp, 44 predicted proteins | sample wastewater_treat_2_FD_192479 | JGI IMG/M metagenome (GOLD analysis project Ga0255347, IMG submission 192479) | Wastewater microbial communities from Lulu Island WWTP, Vancouver, Canada - plant24 | ecosystem: Engineered > WWTP > Wastewater > Unclassified | place: Canada: Vancouver, British...
TAGTTGAATCCATTTTAATACTATTCTCTGGTCTGAATAAATAAGTTGAAGCTGTTAATGATGCTACAGATACTAAGCATAGGATTGTATAAAGTAATATATTATTCATAATTAAGCGTTCCGATTTTATTGATTATTAGTTAAGTTGCTGATTATTAGGGTATTGTTATATTTTATTATCGATTCTATAAATAAGTTCTTGTAGATATAATTTATTATATATGTTATACTTTATATCCTTTTGTAAATTATACATAGTTGCATTTAATAGATGTTCATCAGTCATTTCTTCTAATGTCAAGTAAACTCTATTTCCATTTGTATCAAACGTACCTCTGGTTATATATTTTCTAATTTCCTCAAATGGGCTATCAGAATATATACTTAAATCTTCCATTGGTTCGTCATTGACACTGTATCTTTGATATTCATTTCCACCATCCAACATATATGTATCGCCATTTTTATCCAAATGGGTTACATAATCGTGAACATGTTTAGATGTTAATATCGTACCATCTGGTGTTTTCATTCTGCTTAATAACAATTGTCTTTCCATAATATTATATTTTAGTTCTTGTAGTAATTAAAGATTCTTTTAAATTACAATCTTTTTTTAGTTTTCTAAGTCCTCTTTGAATGGTTAATCTGGTTGGACGCTTTATATCCATTAATTCACCATTCCATGATAGTTCCGAATTTCATTGAAAATTAATAAAATTCATTCTTTTCTTGTTTACACCACAAAGATAAGTAAAATAATTGATACTACCAAATAAAATTGGCTTATTTTTTATGTTATATAACATAAACATTCGTAAATAAAACGTTATAGCCAATTATGAGAAACATCATCGTAAACAACTATATTGCCACTTTGAATTATATTGTTTGTCTTTATCGGTACACCTTCATAAGTTGGATTATCGCCAACTACAACAGTTGTTTTTGATTCAATTTCTTTTTTAAAAAATTTAAAGTCGTTTTCGTTCATTAAAATTGTCGGGTTTTTCATCTCCCTAATTTTCTTTGCTCTTAGTTCTTGCCTTAATTTTTCATCCATGATTGAAATGAATAACTGGCTATAACCGCACCTATACAAAAGCAGGGGTCTATCGGTATGCTAAAGTTTAAGCACTTTATTAAGTTCGTTGCAAATTGATAGGTAAGTGCTTTCTAAACCCTGCCTTTGCATAGCTGCAACACGTTAGCAACAATTATGTGGTTTTGGGGTGTTCCCACTTTTCACGTCCACATTTACATTTTGTTGCACTACTCGTTTTGTTATCTGGTTCAAAATAGCCACATAACAGATTGCTAACATCAGGTATAAAACAGTTTTTTACTGCTTCGTGCCAACCTATAATAAATGTTTGCAAATCAGCACTTGTTACACTTGGGTACTTCGTTTTGAAGTCCTGCAATGCTTTTGAAAGCTTTTCTTCGTTTGTCATATCTTTTTTGTTTAGTGTTTCAATTCCGTAAAAAACCGATTTCATACCTGAGTAACGTTATAGCCAATTATGACGGAAACCCATCACAATTACCACCTTCATATTTATATCTATTCTGCAATGAAATTAATTCTTCTTGCTCTTTGTTGTATTGCTCTTGCTCTTGCTCTATTGCTGTTTCAATTGTTCCGATAGCCCAAGCCAATCCTTGCTTAAACCCCTCTGCATTTGCAGAAGTAATTTGGTCTTTTCTATTTCCAATAAAAGCCTTGTGTTTATCTTTTAGGCTTTCTAATGCTGAATGTAATGCGTTCATATTTCGTAAAATAACTGGATATAACACGGTATATATGCTATATACGCCTGATTAAGTGCCGTACTTTGATATTATTTTGGGCTGGGCGTACAGCACATATACCCATCCCGTTATACACAACACAAAAAAAGACGCTCCGTTGGCTTATAAGTAATTGTTGTATGCATTGAGTTTGTAACCTCTTTCGACCAAATACATTTAAAATCGTTTGGAGCGCTATATTCTGAAACGAATACTTTATGACCTTTTGCAGTCATATCTCTGCACCATTGCCAAAACTTTGAATGATTAAAGTCTTTTGAAGTTGAGTATTGCTTTGTGCCTTTATAAGGAATGTCACAATAAATAATCGAATTTTCAGGATAAGCCAACTTATCGTAATCGCATGAATAAAATTCAGCACCCTGCAATAGTGGTATTTGCTTTTCAGTATTGCGTATCTGTTCGTCTATGTAGTTTCGTGTTTCAGTTTTACCCGAATATCCACCGTCAAAGAATCGACCATTAAACGAACCCATAAATCCAATCCAACCAATCATAAAATCGTCAAACTCTATGTTAGTTCCGTTATTAAATTCTGTTCGAGCTTTTGAATACAGCTCTTTTGATATTTCATGTGGTCGTGGTCTGTTTTCTTGCAGTCCTTTCCACATTGCTATCAGATACTTGTTTTTGTCGCTTGCTATCCGAAGTCCTGAAACTTTATCGAAAGTTCCCAAACCACCGCAAAACGGCTCAACATAGTATTGATTTTGTTTTCTGTCTTTTAAAATTATCGGAAGTATTTCTTTTGCTATCCGATTTTTTGAACCCATGTATTTCATTTTGAAAATATTAAAATGATTTACTGTGCATAACACACACACTATAATTAATGCTACAAAGTTAGTATATATTTTGTTTTCCAAACATTTTGCGTAATTTAAATTTTTTCTAAATAGGAGTGTGCATTTCGTACATTCCATGTTAGGCGTAATGCTAATAACGAACTAAATCAGCACTGAATCGCCAAAATGATTGAAGGGTATCAAACCATATTTTAATATTATTTAAATGAAATCCTTTGCTTTTTGCATCTTCTATAATATCACTTTCAAATGGTTTTTCATCGGAAGTGCCTTCTAACTACATTTCAAAATCTCTATCTCTATATTCATATTCCATTTGTTTTAAGTTTTCTTCTAATAATTTGTTCATAATATTTTGATTTTAAAAGTTTATAATATTATTTTTTATTTATATTTAACACTACAAAGATAAGTAAAATTTTTGACATTGCCAAATATTTTAACAATTAAATTTGATAACCTTCAGGATATTTTGTTGCGGTATGCTCAATAGTTCCACCTTCTGATTTAGTGGACTTCCCACATTTAGAACATTTCATATTTGGAATCACGTTATCGTGAAAATAGCGGTCGTCATAACTTTCCATACTATTGTTGATTTAAATTATTCCAGTAATACAGCCTTGATGGAGATAATACCTTTATGCAAAGTAATTTAAAATGTCAGCTTTCGATGATGCGTTTGCATCTATCGATTGACATCTCAATCCGTTTCTGCTCGTCAGAGCAACGGTGTCCATCTTTGAGCCTTTGTTTGGGCTCGTTGAAAAAGTTTCTTTTCCATAGTTTAAGGTTTAGTGTTATATTCCGCAACTAATTCGCCTTTCGCATTATAAGCCTTATCCCCTCTAATCCAAAGTTCGCCTTCGTAATCGTACAGGAATTTAAAAAATTCCTTCACTGTTTGATAAGTTTTTGTTTCCATAGTTTTTTTAGTTTTATTTAGGTTTGTAAAGTTTAAGATAGAAGCAGTTATAACACAATCAAAAAGATTACTGTCGTTAATAGTAATAAACAACCCAACCCAACACATAGTAAAAGTAAGGCGAGTTTAGAACGTTTGGAAAATTTGTGAAATTTAAATTTACTAGAAGGTAAAGCATGACGAATACCACCTGACTCTATCTCATAATAATAAACGGTTCTAGAGTGAGAATAAGTGGTAGAAACTACCTTGATAATTCCTATAATAGGAAATATTTTATCGTGTAACGCAGAATTTTTGTCAATTACACGAACCTCAGTATCCAAAGAATAGTGAGGCAGTAATTTTGAAATGAAAAATTTGTAATTAAGATGGGAAATATCACTAACCCAACCATTGAAAAAAGGTATAACCATATGAATTGAAATAAAGAGTTAATAATGAAGTAGTTAAATGAGTAAGTAGAAATCGTGTTGAGAAGATAAAGCGTTGATAGTGAAAGTGTTAGAGTTGGAAAAAGGGGGTATGACTTTTATGTGCAAGGAGGGAAAAGACAAAATGGTGAAAATGAGGCGGTTAGGGAGTGGGGAAGAGTGGGGAGGAGTGGTGCACTTCTTCTCTTCTCTTCTGACAATCACCTCGTTATCCTCACTTCTTTAAACTGTTTCTTCAACATTTTCCACCAAAGTGTGTTATTATTAGCAAGTTGCGTTCTATTTTCTTTTCCAATCTCCACAATATTCAGTGTATTTGGTCAATACTTGAATTTTCGGTGATGTTATTAATTACTTTTTGTAAATTGTTAATTTGTTGTTGTAAGTCAGCAATTAACGCATCATGTTCTTTTGTTTTGGCATCCAGTCGTGTAATTTCAAATACTACCGCTTGTCCGAAAGCATCGAGTTGAAAAACCTTACATAAAGCAGGTAGTTTAGTTTCGGTATCTATTTTATAAGCTGGTATTTTAGTTAAGTATCCTTTTTCAGACAAAGCCTTATCTAATTTAGCTATAGTAGGTCTTGATAGTTTAATTTTCTTAGATAGTTCTCTGTCCGATAGTTCTACTGTTCCGAGACCTTTATCTTTAAACATGTAATGTTGTGATGCTACTATGTACGCTTTTTCTGCTACAGATAGATGCTCATTATCCAAAAAATCATAACTGAACGGTTCGAACGATTTATAAGCATTAAAAGAGTACGTGTATTTAGGTCTATTTTTTCCAACATTATTAATTTTAATATACCCTTCCTGTTGTAATTGGTTAAGGTACTTTGTAATCTGTTCGGGTTTGGTTTTCAATATTTTAGCAAGTTTTCTTTTAGAAACAAATGTGGAATGCGTTCTGTTATTCTCAAACCGTTTCATTACCACATAAGTTAAAAGTGCCATAGGTTCTACCTCATTACCGGGGTTATCGGTAGGCAGTTGAATATGTTTTTTAGCCATTCTGGTGCGTTCTGTTGAATTTAAATATTGTTTTGGATAAATACCTCATCTTGGGGTGAGATAATGCAACTGAGGGCTTCTAAATGCGTCAGAAGAATTTGACATTGGTAACGGTAAATAAGAAGGGGTAAATTTTCAAGTTAAAAAATGAATTAGCACATTAGTAATCAGGAAGTTAAGCCCTATTTTGGGACAATTTCGTTGATTAAAAAAAATACAAAACACCTCTCAAACCCTTTATTAAAGCGTGAAAGCGAGGTTTCCTCGCGCGCGCATATAAGTATAAGTTATTTAAGTATAGAATAAGTATAAGTTAGTACCCCCCTTTTATACCACCTTCACCCCTTTTTTTAACCACCCCAATTTCCACTATCACCCCTTTTTTTTACCACTCTTTGGTTAAAATCAGTGGCTGTTTAAAAGATTAACCATTTGTTGGGGTGAGATAATGAAGCGGGTTCAATCCCAAACTCTTTAGTGGAGACAGATTCCTGATAATGTTTTTAATCGTTATCATTGTAAATTAGATATATCATTATGCTTATACTAACGAAAGTACACAGCAGGATTACATACAGATTTTTAAAAGCTGCTCCTAATAACAAACAAATCATAATTAGCATCAGGAGCAGCTTAAAGATCTTAAAATTAAATCGCATAGTTACAAACATCAGTGACTAAATAACCATAGTCATATTCGACAATAGAAAAAAAATATTTATTACCCACCTCAACTTCAAAGAGGCTTGGGATAATAACTTTATAGACTTTATAGGTATTATCCTCGCGAATTAGTCTGTTAGAAAGTAAAGTACCTACAATAGTCGTAATGGATTCACTCATTAAAAACGGGGATAATAGTTCGTTCATTGTAAAAAAAAAATAGGACAGCCTAAGCTGCCCTATTAATTAATTATTTACCTCTACTAGAGGTTGCTTTTGCCTTAGATTTTGTTGTGGGTTATGCTTCAGATTCTGCTATAGGATAGTGGAATTTCTTCAAATTGGGAAATCCTTTCAAATCACTATAAGCTCCGGGAACTTCCACTGATATGAGTGTAGGTAAAACACGAACATCCAATTCCAATTGTTCGGGATTGGTTTCGTTCACCTTGTAGTCATACAAAGCGTTACCTTGCGCATCGCGTCCGTTTTCTTCCAAGATAGGCAAGCAATAAGGTTCACCTGTAGCAACCATATAAGCTCCTGCCTCCTTCACAACCAATTGCTTGTTGTGAGAACCAAATTTTAAAGACATTCCTTCGATATTGGAAACGTTAGCTTTGATTGTTCCACGAACCTGACCTCTGTCGTCATATGTCGCCTGTACAGACTCAATATCACGAGCCTTGCCAAAGGTCATTCTACGGAATTGCGAAACGGAAATGCTGATTCCCTCAAGCAGACGTTTGTTTTTATCCAATACGAAAGCAAATAGCATCGAAGCTGTTACTTCTCTTCCGTTAATGTTGAGCTTCTCAGTATGAGCAAATTGAGAAGGAACAACTACGATAGTATTAGGGGTGAGAGAAGCCCCTGCTCTTTCGTAATATTCTACTTGTCTTTGATTTAAAGACACTGTCGTACTCTCTTTAGACACTGTCAAAAGCGGTTTTGTTGCCATAATTAAAATAATTTAGAAAGTTAATAAAAAAAAAAAATACAGCAAAGCTTTTTTCATAATTTCGTTATTTAGTCAGTTAATAGTTTGTGTTTTACACCTAAAACTTTGATTGCAGAATACACTTATCCTATCTGCTTTCATCTGTACCTCAATTTATCATATCTTGGTATCAAAGAAACTGGTGTCCTCAACAACTTGGAAAGGTATTAAGTTTTTTGAAACTTTCAATATTAATTTGGGGGATGTGAAAAAAAAATTATGATAAAAAAAAAATAAATCCATCATAACCCACACAACCCCACCAAACACTGCCAAGAACCGTTCTGACTCGTGCCAAAAACCGTTCTGACTCGTGAAAAAAAAATACCACCCCTTAGGGTGGCATTTTATTATTCCTTATTCAAATAATAAGGATTGCTGCTATCCAACTCTGTCATCATATCCCCAGTTGGTTCTGTAACGAGTGTAGGCCACATAGCCAACTTAGGCTTGATAACTGTTTTATTTCCGACAGTTTCAACGACATAATCGTACAGCATCTTACCGTTTACTGAACGTGTCTGTGTAAGGATTGGGATTCTATATCCTCTCACACGTTCCACTCTGTAGGCTACTGCTGTTGGGATAATTTTCCTCTGTTCCTTAGCAGACATTGGAAGGTCTATGCCTATTCTATTGGTTACTGCACAAGGAATTTCTGCCCTTATTCCTTGGTCAGGAAATGTGGGAAGTATTTCCACGTCTTTCAATTCATTCCAAAAGCCAAAGGCTCTTCGAGTGAACTGAGAAACTGTGACGGACTTTCCTTCAAGGAGTTCCTGTTCCAAGGAATAGATGTATACAAATACACACTCACAGGAAATGGGGGTATCACCCACCATGCGTTTCTCCTTGTGGATGTATTGCTCAGGAATCACTACAATAGTTCCTGGGGATAACGCACTTGTCATAAGCAAGGATCTTTCTTCTTCCTCAGACACTTTTACTTTACCTGTAGCTGCTGACAGGTTGAACAATGGTTTTGTTGCCATAATTTTTGAATTTAAAGGTTAAACAATAAAGAAACTTTAGAGGACGTTCTGAGTGTCCTCGTTAATAATATCTTCGACGGTTGTATACTTGAAGAAACCAAGTCGACAGATTTCTTCAGCAGTTTCTCTCCCGTATTGAGAGAGAATATTTCTTAAATTATTACGAAGGGACTCAGAATTATCCAAGTCCCATTCGTAACCTAAATAAGTTATTCTATTCATGGCTTTGTTCGATGATTAGAATGAACTTACCGAGACCTTTGATATAATACTTAGACTTATCAAAGGTAAGGACACTGCCGTCCTTCATCGTTACAACAAAGGACGGCCAACTGAAATCCATCGCTTTAATGGAATTCAACGGAATTTTAACTTCCTTTCTGTCGGTCATAATACCAAGTTTTTAAAATGTTGAACAGCCGTAAACATCCAAATCTGTTATGTGCCATTATGCAAAAGATATAGTGTTTCGCATTTTTGACACTTATGGGTTTCCTCCCAACTGTAATGTGGGTTAGGTAGTTCTTCAAATTCAGCTTCGGTTCTTGATATTAGTGTTTTATCAGAACATATTGCACCACAGTTGGGGCAAGAATATCCTGTCGTTGATTCAATAACGGCACATAACACAGTATTAGCGTTATTGTCTTTCGTACTTTCTGTTAAGTTTTCCATAATTATATGTTTTAGTGTTATTGATTAATTTTTGTGATGGCAACAACGTCATCGACCGTTGTCGACAACGGAGGTAAGACTTCAGTAACTCGATTACGAGTTATGAAGATAGAACAGCCGTTTTCACGATAACGGCGAACTTCAGTAACATCAATCACTTTCCTCTTACCGAAGATTTGAACGTGAATGGTCACTCTCTGAGCAGCAAACTCTTTACGATGTTGGTTTGCTGACGCCACAAGTCTTTTGTCTTGAGACGTGGTGTACACCAAGACCTGATTAATACGAGGTCTCGCGGAAACCTTCCTTCTAAGCATAAGCATATACCCTAATACGTGTCGGGCACAACTTCAAATAATAAAACAATCCAGTCAATTTAAAATTTCCTTCCTGACAGAAGAACTTGGACACACCTGTTAGAAGGTCAGAGTGTGGCAAGGTCTCTGTCCACATAGTAGTAAGAGTTACGTTACTACTGTGCTGTGTTAGGAAAGCATTGCTAAGCCCCGACTGTTAGGACATAGCAATGCAATGAAAAATCCGTTTTGGAATCCGTACTTGTATTGCCCATATTCCAATCGATTTCCCACCCAATGCAATGAAAAATCCGTTTTGGAATCCGTACTTGTATTGCCCATATTCCAATCGATTTTCCATCTCATATGGGCGGGGGACATTCTGACAGGTAACTCCCCACCTCCCGCTACATATCAAAATTCCCAAATCCCTCCACCCCCCGCCACCAATATATAATTTCCTCACAATTTCTACCTTATTTCTCTGAATTTAAAATTTTCCACATTTATTAGTTTATTATTTCAATAGCTTATATTTTTGCAAAAATTTCTGAAATGCCGTTAACTTCTGAATATTTAGATTTTTTAACTCGTTACGAAAAATTCAGTCCTAAGGCTTATTGGGATTCCATAGGTAAGGTATGGACCATAGGTTATGGTACTACTCGCTATTTAAATGGTGTTCCTGTTAAAGAGGGTGATGTCATTACTAAGCCCGAAGCTATTAATCAGTTAAAGGGGTTTTATCGGCGGTTTATGCCAACTATTAAACAATAGTTTAGTAATTGGGATAAATTTCCCTTACAAGTCAAACAGGGATTACTCTCTATGGCTTATCGTGGTGGTGCTAAAAACTTCACTTATAAAAGTCCGAAGTTGGCTAGGGCTGTTAATGATGCCTATGCGGACGGTAACTTATCGGAGGATGAATACCGTAAGATACTCAGTGAAATTCCCTTTGATAATAAGAAAGGGAATTTGCAAGACAGGGTGTATAGAACTGCTGCTATGTTAGGTGGTTTATATGATTACTCTGATAATTCCAATATCAACACTTTAGGTGGTAGATTAAATAAAACTACTTCTACTCCCTATACAAACTTTCCGAAGGAGGTATTTCAAACAGGCAGTAAATGGAACAATCGTTTACGAGCTTTTACTGCGGAGAGGGGTGCTGATTTTATGTCTCGTTTACGGGATTTAGAAAGTAAATTGCCTGACAATATGCACTACCGTCAGGAAGATGGTAGGGATATTGTTTTCTCAAGTCAGGTTGGGGTTATTAAGTATCCTTGGTGGGATATATTTAAATTAAGTACTCCATAGAAACATATAGTTGATTATTCTAAAGATGTTGACGCTGCTTACGAAAAGTCCGTATAGTATGGTGATACAATACATGTTCCGTAGGGTGTTGGTAAATATTTTGTTAAATAGTATAAATTACATTATCCGAATTTAAAGTAATAATACCATATGCCACTACAAGGTTTACAACCGATTAGACTTCGACACCGACACAAATCCTGAAAGATATTTCTATTTAATTTTATTTAACTAAAAATATTTGGTTATCTCAACTACTTGTTTTATCTTTGCACCATTATTTAAAATAAATGGTTATGTATAATAAACAAGCTTTATTGGCTGAGATAGAGGATTAGTTACGTATTACTGATAGTTTACGTTACTTAATTCTTTTTATTCAGCAGTGTTGGGGTAAAGACAAATATGGTCTTTTGGATTAGGTATTAGATTTTATTGACACTATTGATGAAGATTTGGTAGAATAGGGTGAAGAATTATTAGTAGAGTGATTATATTGCCCTGTAGCATAATGGCAGTGCACCTGACTCTAGAAAAAATTGGACAATGTACTGGAAACGATACATTGCAACATGTGCCTAAATCGGCAAAACACTAGATAAGTAGTAATATGGCTAAAAAAAGTAAAATTTATGAAGTGTCAGATTCAGAATTTATAAAAATTGTAAATGAATCGAATTCATTTAATGGTATTTTAAAAAAATTTGGGATGTCTCACGGAAGGGGACAGCAAGCAATTTTAAAAAAACGCTGCAATGAATTAAATTTAGATGTGTCTAGATTTAATAAAAATGGGGGCGGTATTATTAAACGAATTGATTCATCTAATATTTTTGTTAAAAACTCATCATACACTTCAACGTATCATGCAAGCAAAAGAATTCAAAAAGAAAAACTAATTGAATATAAATGTGCAATGTGTGAAAATATTGGGGTTTGGAATGGTAAAAAATTATCACTTCAGTTAGATCATATTAATGGCGATCATTCTGACAACCGATTAGAGAATTTACGTTTTTTGTGTCCAAACTGTCATACTCAGACAGAGACTTATTGTAGTAAATGCCGTGCTAAGTGAAATAGTAATATTTCTAAATGTGTAGAGACTATACAGCACAGACCTAAGTTCATTAAGAATATGGTAGAGACATAGTCCAGACTACAACTCGATATTACTCGAGGTTATAGTAATATAATGTAGTAAGAAATCAGTGATACCCTTTTGTTGGGGGTGGTGTCGGTTCGAGTCCGACCAGGGCTACTAAATGTTTAATGTTTAATTATTATGATTATGAAAAAGTTATTTAAAAAATTTGTAGTACATTTACGCTCTTTGTTTTGTAAGCCTGAAGCGGTAAATGTTGTAGTTACAGGGGACAATACTGAGGAGGTAAAAGAGATCCAGCCAAAGAAGAAACCTTACAAGAAACGCCACACATGTAAGAAAAAAGTTACCAACCCACAAAATGAGAGTGCGAAATAAGACTCGTTACTTTGATGACGATAATGTCTATTTTGACGGGCAGATTTATAGTATTGATGACATCCCCGATGTTTTTGGAACTGATAGAATAACCAAGGCAATACAATTTTTAAATAATTTACGCCACAAAGAGGGTATTATATTAAAACAAAAGACGGTTGGGGAATTAATGAACAATGATAATGGGTTATGAATTAATTGATGAGAGGCTTTATGCAAAGGGCTTTCGTAAAGTGGGAAAGGGTGTATTTCTTTACACTCAAAACAATCTAAAATTAGAAGTTACTTTTGCCAACTCTGACATTACTTTACAAGTTAAGTCAAAGCATTCGGTTGAAAATAATTGCACAGTCGTATCACGTCATTTTGATATAATTATAGGTTATATCGAGAAGGCTATAGCAGAAATTGGCACTATTGATTACAGCTTAGAAAAAGGTGATAATCATATCATTAAGACCTTGTACAGAATCGACAGCATTAAAGATAATTATGTCTTTATGATGGATGTTCGTAGCAGTGCTACTCCAAAGGTGCATATTGCAGCTAAAGAAAGTGAACGTATTCCTCAGAACATTATTGGCTATTACACTTGGTTTGGGAATGATGCTATTAAGGTTACTTTGGGTGGTGTGGAAGAAATTTACGTAGATATTGAGGAGTTTATGATAGCATTGATAAGTTACTTGCCTAGAGTAATTAAGAAATTCCCAAACAAGCGTGTATTAGGATATGTTAGAGACACAGACGCCATTCACTTTACTTGTGGTCAGGAGGATGTGGAGCGATATGCTATCCCTGGTTTTAATGGGAAAGTTGGTAGAAGGGTTTTAACAGACGTAGAAATAGACAAGGAAATGAATTTCAAATATACTGTTTCCGATATAGTTAAGAAAATTGAGGAATTAGAAGAAATATTACACAATTATAAAAAAATGTTGAAATGGGAGTGAATCTCTCACGATCCTAAAGGGTCGGAGCTTCCATTAAATGGTTCACCAGAATTAGGATTGAGAAATCTTTGCATAATTATTAGTTTAAAAAAGTAATCCCCGTTATTAATTTAACGGGGATTTTTTTTAGAACGGCACTGTCGCAGACTGTAGTTGTGGGAGTTTTGTTTGGGTTTGTCCAGGCAGTTGTAGGGTTTTTCTCGTATTGAGAAATGGGTTGATATTCGTAGAGAGTGTGGGTGGTTGATAGGGTTGTGGCTTTACCTACTGCTAAGACATTCTTCCGCTGAGCTTAGTGAGTAGGTTTTGTAATTCCGTAACCACTCCAACTAATCCACTTGCCATATGTTGTTCATCAATATGTTGTTGTGCTTTATCATCAAATAGAGAAGACATATTAGGGATGAATTAAATGTTTATCAAATACAGACTTATTTGGGGTCATGTTGTAGAGGTTAATAAGGTCACCAAATAAAGCCATTTCCTCTCGCTACTCTTTTAACATTTGAAGGCAGAATGCATAAGCATCGTGGTCAGCAACTTTTAGACATTCTGTCGCTGCTTTTTGCCAAAAGGCTGTTACTGATTGTTCATGTTTATAAGCTTCCGCAAGAATATCTTTTGCAGTACTTAAATTCTTCTATGGTTTAGGAATTTCCTAAAATTCCACCTTAACATTTTTGTTTTCTAAAAACTCAATAACCCATTCGGCATGAATAGACTCTTCCCAAGCATGTTTTCTAAACCATTGTCCTGCTTTTTTGTGTCCTAAACTGTTAAAAGTAGTGCTCATAACTTCGTAAAGGTGGGCTGCTTCCTATTCTACTTTAACACCCTCCATAATTACCGTTTTAGCTTTTTCGGAAATAGCTTCAGGTATTGTAATTTTGTTTTCTCCTTCCATAATTATTTATTTTATTTTTAATTTGATAATCTCACTAATGTTTCCACTTCTTTGCATTCTAAGCAAATATAGCCCGTTTGCGTGTAATGGGGTTTTTACTATGTGCTAATTCTTCGGTAGATTTACCTGTATGTTTTTTAGTGGCCGTAAATTTACCTCTATTCTCTGGTTTAATGTGAATCTTCCCACCTTCTTTTAATAATTGTTTGAATGAATCAGAAGACTCAGATGTGTCGAATCTATTTCTATTCCTAACAAAGTTTTCAATATTTTGTACAAAATCATCATAAACAGAAGGTTTTACTGTATTATAAGCTCTGTTTTCTAACTTTCCCTGAATTCCTAATCTATTATCTAAAATTCCAGTTTCCTTTAATTGTTGTTGAAGAGTTCCTTTATAATTAGTATTAAACCTCTTACCATTCCACATAAATTCTTTCTCTCCTGCTTTTCTTGCAGCTGCAAAAGCAGCACCTCTACTCCCTTTATCTGTATAATCAGGTACTCCCCAATTTTTAGGATTTAAAGTAGCTTTGACTTTATCCAAACCAGGTAACAAACTACTGCTTTTCTGTGCTTTTTTAATTAATTTTGCCACGGTTTATTCTTTTTCCTTTATTATTTTGTTTTATAAATATTTGGCAAGAAAACCACTATCCCTTTAGGGTAGCTGGTTAGTTGACTAAGGAGGTAAGAAGATGTCCTATCTTGAAGTTGTGGGTATAACTCACAGCTTCACTAAATCTTTTGTGTTAAAAACAGCCTCTTGCAACTGTTGGTCTTTTGTAAACCATCTACACAGTATTCCCATAAAACAGCTTGTAGTCTCCGCGTCCTTTGGACGAATTAACATTTGTTTTTTCTACACAACCATCATTTCAGGTTTATTAGCCAAATCCTGTTTTAAGGTTACTATATTTCCTGGTTGGAAATATACTTTATCGTCATCACTCATTGCTATCATTATTAAAGCGTGTATCTAAATCGTCATTCATAATTGCCATAATTGCCTATTCATTGCACAATAGGAAGCCCTCTCTTTGAAAGGGAACAGGTTTGGTTGTTACGATATTGTAAAAAACATCATCACCTGGTTTAACATATTTACAGAGCGGTCCTACCTCAAATACTTGTGCACAGCCAATTAACTGTTCCAATCTATCTCGTTCACCCGTGTCGGGATTATCAAATTGTTCATCATTTAACAAAAAGCCCTCTTTCGTAGATTTCTGTACATAAGGGTTTCCTTCATATGGGCGTAAAATAACATTTCCATATATAGGCATAATCATTTTTTTCATAATTTATTTGTTTTAAAAATTGCACATCCATTTGTTAATATAAGTGTTGCTGTATTGACAGCATTTTCTATTACGGTTTTAGTAACTAAGAACGGGTCAATGACACCTAAGTCATACATATTACCAAACTCACCTGTTTTAAGGTTTGTTCCGTTCCAAAACTGTTTGTCTAATTTAGCAGAGGCAAGTCCCGCATTATTTAATAAAATTTGGTAAGGTACTTTTAATGTGTTACGAAAGGTTGGGTGAAGATTATCCACATTGTCGGCAGCCTTTAATAAAGCGATACCACCACCAGGCAATACCCCACCTTCCAATGCGGCTTTAGTTGCACAAATAGCATCCTCTACTCGGTCCTTCTTCTCTCGGATTTCGGCTTCTGAATAGCCGCCAACCTTAATAGTACATACTCCCCCTAAGAAATTTGCCAATCGTTTTGTGTGAAATTTCTCCTCGGTTGGGGATATTTCAGGCTGTTTTAATTTATATTTAATTTCTTCAATATAGTCAGTATTATCATAGTCTGAATTACAGCCTATAAACGTGGTGCTGTCTTTTGAGATAACAATTTTCTCACAACTCATTGATGAGCCAAGAATGCGTTTTACATCATCGATAATTGTGTCCTTATACACCCCGTGATGTGGACATTTTACAAAACAGCAATGAAGTGTTTTATGAGCATTGTTCAGAAATAATGTCTACTGTACCGAAGTGTCCATATCTGTCGCTATAAACAGTAGAGATTTCTTAGCAGCCATAGCTTCATTTACTATTGGAATAATGTCAGAGTTTTCCTTAATTTTCTCCTGTGTGATATAGACTAACACATTATCCATTATGCAGGTATTATCAGGAGTGTTAATAAAGAATGGGGACGCATAACCCGACTCAATTTGTAAACCTTTTACTGCCTCATATGAGTTCTCTACCTACGAAGATTCGTCAATATTTACCACCCCATATTTACCCACAACATTATAAGCCTGCGCAATTAAATCACCCAATATTGGGTCATTATTTGCGGATATAGTGGCTACTTTTTTAATATCTTCAAAAGAAGAAATTTCTAATTTCTACGACTCTATGTAAGTAATAATATCCTATTGAGACTTTTGTAACTCACGTTGCAATTCAATAGGATGTCCCTCATAATCTTTATAAGCATTTACTAAAGCCTGTGTAAGTAAGGTAACTGTGGTTGTTCCATCGCCTACCTGTTTAGCTGTTTGGACAGAAATGTCCCTCACAACATCAATAGCTAACTATTCCCCTCTATCAGGAGAATTAACAGCTGCCGCTACTGTAGCACCATCTTTTGTAATGTGAATACCTGTACCGTAATTGATAATCACATTTTTACCCATTGGGCCAAAGGTTGTCCCTACGGCATTACCAATGAGGTTTACTCCATCTACTAATGACTTTTTTGTCTCGTCATTGAACATTACATTTTGTTCCATAATCATTTACATTACCATTTATTTAAATAACAGTGTTCTGAATACACTCTAATTTTTGATTCAATAATACATCCACATTTTGTACAGATATACCCCAATTTGCCTAACTTAATTTTATGTGGACAGGAATTACATATCCTGCGTCTTTTGTGGGCTACCTACTATTGTTTATTAAATAGGTTATAATATGTCCCTAAGATAATGTTTCTTAATTTATTTACCACTTTTCTAATGGACATTTTGCTTCTTTTAAATAACCCTTAATACTAAGTACACATCCACAACCACAGACATTAGTAGCTGTGGGGATTTTGGATATTTGTCCCGTGTTTTTATCCACATATATTTTGTTAGAACAAACAGGAACGCCTGATGAAGTGTCTTTTAATGGACACTTACCACAAATACTCATTCTATAACTAAATAAGGCTTCCTCACTATTCATATATTTGGTTCAGGGAAACCCCCGAAGTCTTCAGCTTGTGGGTAGTTGACTTTAAAAACTTATTATATTGTATCCAAGAGTTAAACCAAACCCCCCATAAAATCCTGCCTATACCTATTGTAGGTTGGTATATGGGACTATTACGCCCGTTCCTAACTATAATCCTGCAGATAATGTCCAATTCTTTCGTTTCTAAGGCTTTTGATATTTTGATATATCAACAACTGAACCCTCTATTGAAGATATTACTAAGTATGGATTATTTGATATAACCTATAGCCTTATTTGGTTATTGTCAATATATTTCTTTAAAATTAAGTCTGCCTTTACCTGATATGAAAGAAAATCCGACTAAACTAAAGAGGGTTTAACTGTAGAATATACAGAGAGTTGTTGATTATAAGTTAAGAAGTCTGTTGTTTTATAAAACTCATAAGTATATTTCAGAGAGTCTTCACTAATTAAGCTCCCCTGTAAGTTCTTAATTGAGTCAGATTGATTAGCTATAATGAGTTGTAATTTATTAATTTCAGCTAAATTTTTCTTAGTTCCTTTCTATATTTCTTTATAAAGGTCCTGATTATATGTCTTCAGCTCTTTAGCTTCCATTAATAAAATATTCTAACTATAAACCAATCTTTGGTATCTATCCTTTTCAACACTTAATGTGTCCTGTAGGGCAGTAATATTATACTGATTTTCTCGTATAGTATTTTGTTTATATGCTATTACTGAGGATAGTATAATTATTACTATTATTAGTATAATATATAAGACTATATTAATAGACTATTGGTTTAATTTTATCATATGCCTCTTTTACCCTTAAAGATTTTTTATAATCAGCAACCATGTCTTCCACTTCCTTTTTTAAATAAGGAACATCATAAACAACCTCTTTGTTTTTCTTGTCAATATGAATAATTGCCAATCCTTTAATATTAAACCGACTATCGTGTTGCTGTATCATCCAAGCGTAAGTACTTAATTGCATAGCATAATGAAAAAAGTTACAATCCATTAAATGATTAAGCGGGAATAACATTGGAGTATATTTACGCGAATTGCGATTATAATAAGAAGACTTTTTAATCTCTTCATTTGTTTTATAATCTAAAACAGACACGTCTGCATTTTGAACAACAACAGAATCTGCTTGACCTGCTAATACAAATTTTCCATCAGGGTCTTCGTAGTGGAGTAATAGTTCGGGATAGTTACATTCCTCTCCATACTCTATACGGTTAGTTGTACTACAACGCATTGGACCACCCAATCCTAAAGAAGGTACGGTTGGAATTACATTATCTAAAGCCCGTTCTTCCCGCTTTTTATGAATTGCAGCCCCCCTTTCACAGGCTTTTTTGTTTTTTAATTCCCACTCTTTCAGAATGTCTGCCTTTTTGGCAAGAAATAATGACTCATCGACATTAAACTCTTTAAAGATTTTTGGGTCTATCTTTTTGGAGGAGTATAAATTTCCCTTAATTGCTTTAAAATGTTGTGGAAGCATAATAGCCTCCAAAGCCTTCGCACCACTCCAAAAATCCGAATCAAATACAGGTATATACTTGCCTATTAAGGTAGTTACCGATATACAAGTTATATCACTGTCTTGAACCCAATATTTGTGTTTTTCCTCATTAAAGCAAACATAACCGTTTTCTTTATCAATCACATCAACATTAAACATAGTCATTGAAATTTAGTTTTTAAAACTTATTTTTGTCATAGGACAAAAATACAAGTTTTGGTTAACATAATAAATTTGGAATAAATTACTTATACATCAATAGCAATAATCACATTATTACATTCTTTTGAAGGATTTTACGTGCCATTAATAAATATTTTAAATTTTAATAAACTTTTTCCCTTTAAATGGGTTTTTATAATATGGTTTGATTTTAGAATTTTATGATTGTATCTTTGCAAAGTAAAATGCCTAATTGTAATATACAACAGGCTATCTTGATAATTTAAATAATTAGTAAAATGAACGAAAAACAATTAGTAACTTTAGTTGCGCAACTACTTCATTCTGGAGTAGAGCCTGTTGAAATTGTCAAACGTCTCGGTGAATATGGGTTAGATGAGTTACGTGCTACTGAATTGGTGAATCGTGTGGCTAACCGTATTTTACCCGATGAGGAGAAGCCTGAAACTTCCAATCAAGGAGAAGAAATTCCAACAGGAAAAGTTGGTATGCCTATTCAATCGGTAATTGATGAATCTGTTAACTCATTTAAAAGGGGTGGAGCGGTTAAGCGTGGCGGTAAGAAACGTTGTAAATGCGGATGTGTTTTACAAATTGACCGTGTTGGCGGACGATTGGTAGAAAAGTGTGCATGCGGTTGTAAATAATTTAAAATATGCTAAAACTATTTCTATATGATAATGAAAAGCAACGTGTGATATTAAATGAACCCGACATCCTTCTTATTAAGGAGTTCTCGGATTTGATGGATAATGATAGAAATATAACCAAAGCAGACAAGAGCGGTTCACAACATACGCGGGCATTTCGTGAATTAAAATATATTTATTTAGCGATTGATTGGCGTTCTCCTTATAAAGAGTATATGACTTAGGAGAAACATGAAATGGCTTTATTAGATGCTGAAATGACTTAGGCGGAGTTTGATGATGTACTCTTTCGTAAGGCTTGTAGAAAATATACAGAACTACAAGAGAAATCAATAGTTGGTGCATTATTATAGGCACAATATAATACAGTCTACAAGATGAAAATCTATTATGATAATTTAGATTTGGAGTAGACTAAAGAGGATGGAACACGCATTCATAAGACCAAAGACGTCCTTGCTGAAATGGCTCAGACTGCTAAGGCTCTTGAGGGGTTAAAGTAGCTTGAGGAAATGTGGAAGAAGGAATAGGAGGTTGAATCTTAGGTGCGGGGTGATTATGAACCAGGATTTTTAGATGCGTGAGTAAAAAAGAAGCCATAACAATCTCCAATAAGGAGATGAAATACATTAAATAGAAGATTTCTGAAAAGAAGTATGGCGTTCCTAAAGAGTCTTATAAAGACAAACTTAAACGGCAGACGGCTTTTATATAGTCAATGTAGCAACCTGTTAAAGAAAAGACTGTTAAGAAGGAGTAGCCACAAGAGTTCACATAGCCAAAAAAAACTGATGTATGGGATGTTGCCATAGATGACCCAATTGATTTTTTTGACCCTGAGTTAAGTTATGAATTAACGGGCTATAGACCCATTAATGCAACATAGGGGTTAGATTTTGACCCTATACCATTTTAGCTAACTGGTAATATTTATGAGAATACGGGAAGTTATACTACATATTTACCAGGGTCTAAACTATATAGTGATTTTTGGAAAGAACAAATACGCCGTTGTAATGAGGGTTATACTGTTGGTAAATACACAATTACGGGAGACCACTACTTTTTTTTAAATTTCTATAGATTAGAGGCTACTAAATTAGAGGAGGGTAAAATAGCCGCTTATAGGGAAGAGAGTTTTCCGTCTTTTTACGTAGAGCAGTATAAGTGGTTTCACTACTTTAGGATGTGTGAATTATTAGCAAAGGATGCTTGTGCACTGAAGCCACGTGGTGTTGGTTGGTCTGAATTGGCAATTTCAATGGGATTAAAGGTGTATACTTGCAAACGTAAAAGTAAGTGCATATATGCTGCACAATCAGAGTCTCAACTTACCCCAACCCTCACTAAAATATGGAATGGTATGGAGTTTTTAAATCTCTGTACAGGTGGGGGAATGAAACACTTACGTAGTGTTGTAGACCAACCAATGAGAAAACGTGCCTCTTATAGGCTTCGTAAAGAGGGTACAGAAGTAGGATTCTTATCTGAAATAGAGGGCTTAATTATTAATAACCCACGTAAGATGCGTGGTTCTCGTGTAGAACGGTTGTTTTACGAAGAGTTTGGGTCTAATACTTTAGGTAAGCAAGCTTGGGTTCAGGGAGAAGCGTTAGTTACTATTGGCGGCAGACGAATAGGTGTTCGTGTAGCTTGGGGAACGGGTGGTGATACAGGTCCTTAGTTATAGGCATTATCAGACCTATTTTATAATCCTATTACGTTTAATATTTTGCCCTACAAGAACAATTTTAATGCTACTAAAGAAACAGTATATACATCTTTTTTTATGCCTGCATATACAATGCTTCCCGATTTTATGGATTCTCGGGGGTATTGTAACGAAGAAGAAGCTATAAACTTCTATAACAAAGAGAGGATGTTGAGGGCTAATGACCCACAGGCATTGTTGATGTATAAGGCGGAATTTTGCTTTATTCCAGAAGAGGCTTTAATCCGCGAAGGTAATAATCGATTTGACAGTGAGAAATTGTCTGAATAGTTGGCTAATATACAACTACATAAGTTGGTACCAACTCCTAAACGGGGAACTTTAAGCTTCCCATTTAATAAAGAATTGGGATAGCCTGATTTTACATAGATGCCGACCTTTGAACTATCGGCGAATGGTATGATTTAGATAACTGAATACCCAATGACAGACGAAACTTAGCGGGCATATACCAACTTATACGTGGGTGGAATTGACTCAATTGATAGTGATAGTTCGTCATCTTCAGGACAAACAGACGTATCAAACTTCTGTATTGTGATTATGAGAAGGTAGTTGGGATTACAAGACCCAAAGATAGTCGCTCTTTATAAAGATAGACCGCGGGATGTTCGTACTGCTTATAATAATGCCATTAAATTATTGATGTGGTATAATTGCAAGGCTGTAGTAGAGGCAACCCGTGTAAGCATTATTACTTATTTTAAGGAAAAAAACAAGCTGTCTTTACTGTTTAAACGTACAAGAGCAACTTTATCTGATGTGTAGAGAAAAAGGGTTACACAATATGGTGTTCCTGCTACAACTGCTATTATTGAGCATCAATTAGAATTGATTGAATAGTTTGTTTTTGATTATTGTCATACTATTGACTATCCTGAAGTATTGGAAGAGTTGCTTAAGTATTCGGTTGAAAACAAACGTAAGTTTGATATTGTGGCTGCTTTAGGCATGGTATTGTTAGGTGATGAGGAATTATATGGGGTAACACCCAAAACCTCAACAACCACAACCTCTTCGTGGCGAGATGTTGGATATTATTATGAAAATGGTGTTAAAAGGTTTGGAGTAATACCTGTTAATTATGATGAGAATTAGGCACGCCAACGGTTAGGAATTGACTGGATTGGAAATCGATATTATTAATTATATAGAGGAGTGTTACAAAGCTAAGTTTTTAGGCGATGTAATAGTTACTAAATAGGAGGATACCTATGTTTTAAAATTAATACTAGACGTGTGGCATGCCCCAATATGGATTTGTAATGATTCTCCTGATGATACGTCTTTTTTTGAATTTGTTAAGAAACAAATTAAGGAACGTCGATTGATTAATACTAAATTTTTTAAATTAGTCTTACAACATGGAAAACAATAAAAAGGTGGACGACAACTTAATTGACAAAACCAACTCAGCCATTAATGAATTGGTTTATGACAAAATCCATCTTGTTAAGGCTTATAACTATTATTCAGGCATTCGAGATAAAAGTTAGTTTCGTATGTTTGAGGAGAATTATGGATTAGGCAATCCTACTTCAGTTACATTCACACCTCTAATAAGAAAGCATATTGATGCCTTAATTGGTGAGTTTTTAACATTGCCAATTAAACCAAAAGTGTCTTGCAAAGATACTAAAACTCTTAATAATATATTTAGGGATAAATAGTTGGCTATATCTTAGGCTGTAGCTAATGTGGTTAAATCTAAATTAGAGAATTTAATTTACTCCTTATTGAAGGGGGATGGTTAGAATAAAATCAATGATGCCCAATTTGAATTGGAGCTAAAAAATGTGTAGGAATAGGTAGAAGATAATTTTATCTCTGACTATGAAGTGGCTGCATAGAATATAATACAATATATTTTACAAGACCGTACTATCGATTTTAAAAATAAATTAAAACAACTTATTTCTGACCTATTCATATCAGGAGAAATGTATTACCGAGTTGTTTCATCGCCAGGTGGAAATGGTTTCGATATTAAAGTATGTAATCCTCTACATACTTTTCCTGATAAAAACCTTAACTCTCCTTATATTAATGATTCCTATCGGGTTGTTTATAGAGAATACCTATCATTACCTGAGATTATGGTACGTTATGGTGAGTCTTTATCAAAAGAGTAGATTGACCATTTAGAAAGTAGTGAAGCCATTTATACACAAACATCGAGTAATGTGATGTTAGTCAATGCAGGTAATGCTCGTTTTGGGGCGTTAGATACTTTAGATAATAGCCTAAATGTTGGGTTTGGATTCTCGCCCGAATATAGCCACTTAACCCCATCTCACAGAGTGGCTTTATATCCTGTTTATGAGGTAGAATGGATTGATTACAAAACAGAGCGTGGTAAGCGTGTAGCCTATAGATACTCAACTACACGCATTGGTTCTGAAACATTTATTTTACGTGGGGAAGATGAAAAATTTACAGTAAGAAGCATAACATCGCCTTAGGAGTGTAAATTATCTTTTAACGGATTACAATATATGTCACGTACAGGTCAACCCTACTCATTAATATTGGCTACGGCTGATTTATAGGATAGGTATGACTTATTACATTTTTTTAAAAATAATATTATTGCTTAGAGTGGTACTGTAGGTGATTGGTTAGATGTGGCTCATTTACCAGCTTTTTTGGGGGATGAAATTCCTGATAGAATACAAAAATGGTTGGCTTATAAGAAATCTGCAGGTGTAGCTATGTTAGATTCTTCATAGGAAGGAGCTTAGCAAATGGTGAATACTACATTTGCAGGTTATGATGATACCGTAAGACTGTAGGCTATATAGGCTATAGATTTAGCCATATAGGATATTGAAAATATTGCCATGTCTATTACGGGGGTCTTTAGAGAGCGTATTGGAGGTATATAGCAACGAGACGCTGTGGCTAATGTAGAAGTTGGTATGTAGCAGTCTTATATTGTGACAAAACAATACTTCCACACTATGGACCTGTTAATAAGGGAAATCTTATTAGACAGCCTTAACATGTGTAAAATTGTATTTAAGAAGGGTATAACGGGAATATTAATCTTAGGCTCTCATTAGAAATAGTTATTTACTGCTTTACCTGAACATTATGCAGTTTCTGATTTTGATATTCATATTGCTGACAGTGCTGAAGTATTAAAAGAAAAAGACCATATATAGGCACTAACAATGGAGTTAGTAAAAGGTAATTTAGTAGACCCCGAACTTTTAATTCACATGACTACAAGCGAGAGCCTTACTGACTTAAAACAAAATACTCTACGTTCTATCCGATAGAAGAAGGAGGAGAACAATATGTTGATGCAGATGCAATAGCAATTGCAACAACAACAATAGGCTATGAAAGAAATGCAAGACGCTTTACAAAAATCACAAAAATAGCTTGAACAATTCAATCAACAGCAATTACAGCTTCAATAGGATAAAATTAATAAGCAATATGAGGTTGATAAGGCTAAAGTTGATATGTAGAAATCTCTTGGTGAACGTAAATTGGAGTACGATAAGAAACGTGTTGAGTTGGAAGCATTTTAGCTTATTGATACAGACAAGCGTAATGATGAGGTGAGGGACAAGTAAACTATTAATAAATAAATTATTATGATTCAAATTAACTTATTAAGAATATCTTCGGACAGTAAACATTTGGAGTTTAGTGTTGAGTGTCCTTCAAACTACCACTTCACAACCTTAATAGTGAGAAAATATGACAACGTAAAGGAATATATTGACTTGTCTAATTTATTCCAAACTCCTAAATCAAAATATGTTGTAAGAATTCCTGTAGAGATTATTGGTGGAGCTTCGATGTATTATGTCCATTTTGGCATAGCTCTTAATGAGGGGGAAGAACCTACAGTTGACCCCTGTAATCCCTCATTAACAGCGGACGGTGTTTGTTCTGATGTGGCTAATGTGTATAGATATTTACTTCATCAACTATTGACCTTATATTGTGATAGGTGCTTAAGAGATGTTCCTGTTGAAATATAGCAGTTATTTACAATATTGTTTGCCCATATTTAGGCTATGAAATATGAATAGTATGAGGAGGCTGAACAATTTTATGATATAATGAAATAGAACTATTAGAATTGTGAACCTATTACCATAAAAAGTACTGCAGGGTTTTCATGTAATTGTAGGAGGGTTGATAATGGAAGAGTATAAGAAATCCTTTATACAAAGTGAGTTAAAATATATTCACAACCTGTAGTATTAGGCTTTTGATGACAAAAAGTTACGGAAAGACCTTTATCAGTTAATGATTTTATTAACGGTATTAGATTGGTCATGTTATTATGATATTGATAATTCTTGGAAACAAATATTAATTACCGCCATTAAAAAAATTATTAACTCTAATAGTCAACTTATTCCAATAGGGTTTACTAACAAGTATTATTCAAATGTGAATGCTCCTTAGGGACTTTATGATTGGTATGAGACATCATAGGATTTGAATCTTATAGATGTTTCTGTAGATGATACTAAGTCGGTTACAACGGTTTCATCTAACTATTCTGAAATTCTTGGTGGAGAATTAATACTTAATGATTTTAAGTATGTTCTTGTTTCTGATAAAATCTTACATAATAAATTTGTTGAGTTAAATAAACCTTTTTCAGGAACGATTAAAGTATATAAATACACACAAGTACCTAAACCAGGAGGAAAATACCAATGGGTATGGGTTTAGGTGTCGGACCCTGGTGAACAGCACTTTTCCAAAATGCTCGATTTAAAAGTGTAGATGGGAGATAAATTAATTTCAGTGCCCAAATCTTGGAATATAGTTATTCCGAGAGTTACTGATTCAATTTATATTAATTTAATGTAATATGCCAAACATTATTAGAGAATACTTAAACACAGACGATATAATTGAAATTCGTAGTTCGGATTCCAAGTCTCGTAGGGATAATTTAGCGTAGAAATTAGCAAACCTCCCTCGTGTTGAAGTGTCATATAATTCAGGGCAGACGGAATCACCAAGTACCAAAGGAATAGAAACATATAGAAATTTAAGTACTGATGTTAAAAGCAATTGCAATTTAAATGCATAGTATCAAACAGTTAAA
>Ga0255347_1002543_pt1 | contig 25663 bp, 19 predicted proteins | sample wastewater_treat_2_FD_192479 | JGI IMG/M metagenome (GOLD analysis project Ga0255347, IMG submission 192479) | Wastewater microbial communities from Lulu Island WWTP, Vancouver, Canada - plant24 | ecosystem: Engineered > WWTP > Wastewater > Unclassified | place: Canada: Vancouver, British...
TGGGGCGGCGGAGAGGTGTACGGTGGCTTCCAGCCACGCGCAGGCGGCGGCTTGGTTGCGGGCGCGGTTGCGGCCGGGCGATGCCTTGCTTTTGAAGGCGTCGCGGAGTATTCAAATTGAAAAAGTTTTAACGGAGCTGGAGGCTGCGTCGCCGCGCGCGACGCCTGAACCGCCGGGTGTGCGGTGAGGTGGCCGGGTGCGGCTCATTGCGAGGATTGACTGAATCATGTTGTACTATTTGACATTGCTGACCAAGTACTTCACGCCGCTGAATATTTTCCGGTATGTGACGTTTCGGGCGGTCATGGGCGCGGGGACGTCGTTTGTGCTTTCGTTGATGCTGGGGCGGTGGATGATTGGGAAGCTGCGGGCGTATAAAATCGGGCAAATTGTGCGGCAGGACCCGGAGCTGGCGGTGATTAATCATCTGGGCAAAAAGGGCACGCCGACCATGGGCGGGCTGCTGATTTTGTTCACGACGACTGTGTCCACGGTGCTGTGGTGTCATTCGTCGAATCCGCAGGTGTGGATTGTGCTGGCGACCATGCTGTTTATGGGTGCGGTTGGTTTCGTGGATGACTGGCTGAAGCTGCGCTGGAAGGATTCCAAGGGGCTGCGCGAGTGGCAGAAGCTGGCATTGCAGGGCTTGTGGGTGGTGCTGGCGTTTGTGGCGATTGAAGCGGTGCCGGGCACGCGGGCGCATGCGCGCGAGTTGATGGTGCCGTTTTTCAAGGACCCGGTGATTGCCGATTTGACGGCGCCGGGTGCGCTGATTTTTATGTTCCTGGTGCTGGTGGGCACCACGAACGCGGTGAACTTGACGGATGGGCTGGATGGCTTGGCGGCGGGGTGCATGGGGTCGGTGGCGGCGGCGTATCTGGCGCTGGCGTATGTGGCGGGCAACGTGGTTTTCGCGGAGTATTTGCAGGTGCCGTCCATCAGCGGCGCGCATGAGCTGGCGGTGTTTTGCGGGTGTCTGCTGGGGGCGGCGCTGGGCTTTTTGTGGTGGAATGCGTATCCGGCCAAGGTGTTCATGGGCGATACGGGGAGTCTGGCGCTGGGCGGCACCATTGCCATGATTGCCATCCTCATCAAGCAGGAGCTGACCCTGCTGATTGTCGGGTTCGTCTTTTTGGTGGAGGCCGTGAGCGTGATGATTCAGCGCGGCGCGTGCAAGGTGTACCGCTGGCGAACGGGCGAGGGGCTTGCGCCGGAAAAGCGGCCGTTCCGCATGACGCCGATTCACCACCATTTTGAAATTATCTCGAAGGAGCACGCGCAGGCGGAGGGGCGGTCGCCGGATTCGGCGGAAAATTCCGTGGTTATTCGCTTTTGGATTGTATCCATCGCGTGCGCGTTGCTGGGGCTGGTGACGCTGAAAATCCGCTGAGGGGCATGACGTCATTTTCGACAGCGCTGGTTTGCGGGCTGGGCCGCAGCGGGGTGGCGGCGGCGCGTTTGCTGCGCGCCGAAGGGGTGGCCGTGGTGGCTGTGGATGAAAATGCCGCGCCGGGCGGGCAGCACCCGGCGGGGGCGCTGAAGGAATTGGGGTGCCGGGTGGAGTGGGGAGTTTCCCGCCCGCCGGACGGCGATTTTGATGTGGCGGTTGTCAGCCCCGGCCTGCGCGTGGATGGCCCTTTTTTATCGGCGGTGCGCGAGCGCGGCATCCCGCTGCTTTCCGAAATGGAATTGGGATGGAGCCGGTTTCGCGGGCGCACGGTGGCGGTCACCGGCAGCAACGGCAAGAGTACGGTGGTTCAGACGCTGGCGGACTGTTTGCAAGCGGCGGGGCGGGCGGCCATTCCCTGCGGTAATTTCGGGTTGCCGGTTTCTCAGGCGGTCGTGGAACATCCCGCGGCGGATTGGCTGGTCATTGAGGTCAGCTCCTTTCAGTTGGAAACGTGCGACGCCTTTCGGCCCGACATTGGCGTGTTGCTGAATGTGCTCACCAACCATTTGGATAGGCACGGCACCATGGAGGTATATGCGAGGCTGAAAGCGCGGATGTTTGCAAATCAGCGGGATTCGGATGTCGCGCTGACGCCGCTGGAGTGGCGCGAGCGGTTCCGCGAGTGGTCGGGCGGGGGCGGACAGTGGCTGACGTTCGGGGCGACGCCGACGGCGGACTTTGGGTATTCGCCGGGGCAGTTGCACGGGCGGGGGGGGGTGTCCGTGGGCATTGCGGGGGCGCTGTTTGATAACGAGGTGTTGGGCGCCAATGCCGCCGCTGTTTTGGGCGCGGCCACGTCGGCGGGTGTGTCGCCAGCGGTGGTTGGCGAGGTGTTGCCGGGCATTCGCCCGCTGCCGCACCGAGCGGAGCCGGTAGGCGAAGTTGACGGCGTGTTGTATGTGAATGACTCCAAGGCGACCAATGTGGCGTCGCTGATGGCATCGGTGCGCATGCAGCAGCGTCCGGTTTGGCTGATTGCCGGCGGCCGCCCCAAGGAAACGGATTTTACGGCGGCTGTGTCTGTTTTGCGGGAGCGTGTGCGCGGCGTGTTCGCGATTGGCGAGGCGGCCGAGGCCATGGTCGCCGCGTGGGGGGGCGCGGTGCCGTGCGAAAATTGCGGCACGTTGGCGGCGGCGGTGGCGGCGGCTCGTCGCGCGGCCCGCGCCGGCGATGTGGTGCTGCTGGCGCCGGCCGGAACCAGCTATGACCAGTTCAAGGATTTCGCCGAACGGGGCGACACCTTCCGCCGTTTGGTCGCCGCCGAAAAAACAAAATGACTGAAAATGATTGCTTGTCGGGGCGATTTGTTCGTATAAGTATGAGTTACGAAGTTAAATTTCGATTGAGTTAGAAGTAAGGAGTTCGAAGATGAGGGTATCTGTTGTTGCCGGGTTGATTGTCGCCGTGCATGTCGCGGTGATTGGTTCGGTGATTATGACGCAGGGCTGCACCAGCACGCAGAGCGGCGCCGGTTCGACCACGCCCACCGTGGTGGATTCCGCGCCCCCGCCGCCCATGCCGCCCACGATTACAACCGTGACGCCGGTTGCGCAGCCGGTGCCGTTCCCCGCTTTGCAGCCGCCGACGCAGCCGGAACCGGCGAAGACGTCCGTGGCCGCCGAGAATGTGTATGTGGTCAAGAGCGGCGATTCGCTCTCGAAGATTGCCGTGGCGCATGGTGTGAGTCAACGCGAGTTGGCGGAGCTGAACAAAATCAAGGATGCCAACAAAATCATCGTTGGCCAGAAGCTGATTTTGCCGGATCACAGCAAGCCTTCGCAGTCGCAGCCGACGGCCAAGTCCGCCGCCACCAAGACCAAGTCTGCCGCCAAGGAAGCGGTGGCCTCGGGGGATAGCTATGTGGTGAAGAGCGGCGATGCGCTGTCGAAGATTGCCGTGGCGCACGGGGTCAAGCTGAAGGACCTGATGGCCGCCAATAACATCACCGACGCCAACAAGATTCGCGCGGGTCAAAAGCTGACGATTCCCGGCGCCAAGAAGGATGCGAAAGCCGAGGGTGAGAAGAAGGAAGACGCCGAGTCCGCCGAGCCCGCGAAGAAAGAGTCGGCGAAGAAGAAAGCCGAGAAGGCCGACAAGGCTGAGAAGTCCGAAAAAGCCGAGAAGTCCGAAGAGCCGGCCGCCGTGGAGAAAGAACCCAAGAAGGATGTGCCGCCCGTGGCCGACAGCCAGGACAGCGCTCTGGAATATCAGTTGCAGCCGGGTGACGATGTCGAAGGGATTGCCCGTTTGTTTGTCGTGGATATTGACGACCTGCGGCAAATCAACAACTTGCAGCCGGGTCAGGAAGTGAAGCCCGGCCAAGTGCTGAAAATCCCGCCCACTCGGTAAGCATGACATGCGGCCCGGATAGGGCTTTGCGTGACCGCCCGGCCCACCAGCCGGGCGTTTTATTTGCGTAGAGAATCTGTTGTGAGAACCAGCGCCACCCTCATTCTGGCCGTGCTGATTCTGGTGTGCCTGGGCATGGTGATGCTCACCAGCACCAGCGCCCCCCAAGGGGAAAGAATGGCGCACAATCCTTACTACTTCTTTCAGCGTCAGGCCGTTTGGCTGGCGATGGGGTTAATTGCGGCGTGGATTGGGGCGAAGGTGGATTATCGCTGGTGGATTCAATGGGCGTGGCCCATTCTAATCGGGGTCGCGGTGCTGCTTGTCCTTGTGTATGTGCCCAACGTGGGGTTGAATATTAAAGGCAGCCGCCGCTGGCTGCGCCTGCCGTTCGGGTTGACGTTCCAGCCATCGGAATTAGCAAAGTTTGCCGTCATCAATTTCCTGGCCTTTTGGTACGGCGTGAAGCGCCGCGAGCGAAGCGGGTTCGTCAACGGGGTGGTGATACCCGGCGCGATTTTTGGAAGCATTTTGCTTTTAATCGTGTTCGAAGTGGACTTCGGGGCAACCATTTTGATTGGCGCCACCGGCGGGCTTATGATGTTTGTGGCGGGCGCGCCACTGCTGGTGTTGGCACCGTTGGGTGTTGTGGCGGCCGGAGGCCTGGCTTGGATGATTATGCAAAATCCAGAGCGCATGGGGCGCATCATGGCCTTCATGAACCCGGAAAGGTATGCCCAAGACGAGGCGTTCCAACTGATGCAGGCGCTGAATGCGTTTGCTGCGGGCGGCGGCAAGGGCGTGGGCCTCGGCAATAGCCTCCAGAAGCGATATTATCTGCCTGAAGCCCATACGGACTTCATTTTTGCCATCATTGGCGAAGAGCTGGGGATTGGCGCTTCGCTGACGATTGTGCTGTTGTTTGTGATTATTTTGATTTGCGGGTTGCGCATCAGCGGGCGTGCGCGCGACGTCAGCGGGCGGCTGGTGGCGTTTGGCATCACGGTTCTGATTTCCCTGCAAGCGACCATCAATATCGGCGTCGTGACGGGATGCCTGCCAACCAAGGGCCTGCCGCTGCCGTTTATCAGCTTTGGCGGCACCAGCCTGATGATGGCCTTGTTCATGGTTGGCGTTTTGCTGAACATTGCCAGTCAGGGCGGCAAGCTCAGGCGATCGCGTTAAAGCATCTTTTCGCCCTCTTCTTGCGCTTGTCGGGGCGATGCCCCTTCATTATTTTGTTTCGTGATGAAAACTGAACGGCGCGCCATTCTTCAATTGCGCCAAGCGACTTTTCGGCTCGGCGACAAGCGGGTCTTTCCGCAAACGGATTGGACGTTGCGTTTGGGCGAGCACTGGGCGGTGACGGGTCCAACGGCCGCCGGCAAAACTATTTTTGCGCGTGCCCTGCGAGGGGATTTGCCCTTGGTGGCCGGCGCCATCGAATATGATTTCCCGCCCGTGCCGCGCCGGGAGCCCGAAGACCAAATTGAATGTTTGCTGGCCGACGGCAGCGACTTCGATACCGTGGCGGGCGCGTCTTCGCGCTGGTTCAGTCTGGATCAGGAAGAAAGTTTGCTCACCCGCGAATGTTTGGAGTGGGGCGCGGTGGAGAACATCAATCCCTTTGAGGTGGTCCGCCGCCGTCGCGCGGATCGCGAGCGCTGGGAAAAGCGGGCGCGAGAGGTGATTCGCTGGCTGGGGATTCAATCCCTTCTCGACAAGCCGGTGCTGGCGCTTTCCAATGGAGAGCGTCGCAAGGTGGCCTTGGCCCGCGCTTTGATGCGCGCGCCGGCTGTTCTTATTCTGGATGATCCCTTTGCGGGGTTGGATGCCGCATATCGCGAACATCTGCGCAACATTCTGGAAACGCTCATTCGTCAGCGAGCGACCACGCTGCTTGTCATTGGCGCGCAACCCGCCGATTGGCCGCGCGGGCTGACGCATGTTTTGCGCATTGAGCGTTTCCGGGTGGTTCGGCAAAGTTCTCTTGCGGAATGGCGGCCAGCCGCCTCCGTTTGTGCGCCATCTGCGCCATCCAAGACGGCCCCGCGGCCCCGGCTCAAGGCCGGTACGGAATTGGTTCACTTTGAAGATGTGGATATTTTCTGGGAGAACCAACGTCTGCTCACCGGGGTGAACTGGACGGTTCGCGCGGGCGAAAGTTGGGCCATCATGGGGCCGAATGGTTCCGGCAAAACCACGCTGTTAAGTTTTATTATCGGCGACAACCCGCAGGTGTTTGCGAAAAACGTGCGCATATTCGGCCAGCCGCGCGGCTCGGGCGAAAGCGTTTGGGATATTCGCAAGCACATCGGCTGGGTTTCGCCGGAATTATCGCGGAGTTGCGATCCGAACCTCACGGGTCTGGAAACGGTGTTGAGCGGCTTTCTGGATGCCGATGGCGCGGATGAGGCGCCATCCGCCAAGCAGCGGGCGCAAGCCCGGCTCTGGCTGCGCAAGTTGGGGCTGGGGGAGCTCGGCAAGCGCCTGTTCGGGGAGATGTCCACGGGCGAACAGCGTTTGATTTTGCTGGCTCGCGCGCTGGTGAAGCGTCCACGACTTTTGGTGTTGGACGAGCCGTGTCAGGGACTTGATAAAACCCAGCGCGAGCGTTTGATTGCGGAAGTGGACCGCCGTATTCGCCAAGGGACCACGGCGCTTTATGTCACTCACCGGCGCGATGAAATCCCGCCCGGCATGACGCATGTATTGCGCTTGAAGAACGGACGCGCGACAACGGGTGTGTTGTCCCCATAGTTTGTGCCTGTTTACTGCTTCGCCTGCGGTTGCATCCTTGCATCGGCGGGCGGGGATAAGTATAGTGCGGGCTGATTTTTGACCCAAGGAGCAAGGGAATGGCAAAGAAACAAAAACAATTGGATGCAGTCGTCAAGGACCTCTCGCTGGCCGCTTTCGGGCGCAAGGAAATTGAATTGGCGGAACACGAAATGCCGGGCTTGATGAGCGTGCGTGCGGAATATGCCCAGAGCAAGCCTCTCAAGGGCGCGCGGATTGCCGGTTCCATCCACATGACCATCCAGACCGCGGTGCTGATTGAGACGCTGCAAGCGCTGGGCGCCCGCGTGCGCTGGGCGAGCTGCAATATCTTTTCCACGCAGGATCACGCCGCCGCCGCGCTGGCCATCAAGGGCACGCCGATTTTTGCCATCAAGGGCGAAAGCCTGGAGCAATACTGGGAATTTACCGACCGCATTCTCGACTGGGGCAAGGAAACGCCCAACATGATTTTGGATGACGGCGGCGACGCGACGCTGTTTGTGCATCTGGGCTACAAGGCCGTGAAAGAAGGCTTGCAGGTTTTGGATGGCCCTTATGGCAGCGAAGAGGAGGCGATTCTCAAAGCTCAGGTTCGCAAGGCCGTGAAAAAGAATCCGGATCGTTTTCTCAAGATGGCCAAGACCATTCGCGGCGTCACGGAAGAAACGACCACGGGCGTGCATCGTCTCTATCAGATGGCGGAGCGCAAGGAACTGTTGTTCCCCGCTTTCAACGTGAATGATTCCGTGACGAAATCAAAATTCGACAACATCTACGGCTGCCGCCACTCGCTGGTGGATGGCATCATGCGCGCCACGGATGTCATGATTTCCGGCAAGGTCGCGGTGGTGGCGGGCTATGGCGATGTCGGCAAAGGCTCGTGCCAATCTCTGCGCGGGCAATGCGCGCGCGTTATCGTGACCGAAATTGACCCCATCTGCGCGTTGCAGGCGGCAATGGATGGCTACGAAGTGATGACCATGGATGAAGCCTGCACGCTGGGCGATATTTTCGTGACGACGACCGGCTGCTGCGACGTCATCACCGCCAAACACATGCTCAAGATGAAGAATCTGGCGATTGTCTGCAACATCGGCCATTTCGACAGCGAAATTGAAACGGCCGCCATGCGGAAATATCGCTGGGAGGAAATCAAGCCGCAGGTGCATCGCATTTGGACGAAGAAAAACAAGTCCATCCTGATGCTGGCGGAGGGGCGGCTGGTGAATCTTGGTTGCGCCACGGGGCATCCGAGCTTTGTCATGAGCAACAGCTTTTCCAACCAGACCATTGCGCAAATCGAGCTGTTCACGAACCCGGGCAAATATCCCGTCGGTGTTTACACGCTGCCGAAGATTCTCGACGAGAAGGTGGCGCGCTTGCACCTGGCGCATCTGGGCGTCCGGCTCGACCGCCTGAACCGCAAGCAAGCGGCTTATCTCGGTGTGCCGGTGGACGGCCCCTACAAGCCCGACCACTACCGCTATTGATGGGGCCAGCGGGGTGAGGGCCGGCTTGCGCGCCGGCCGCCTCATTCATGAAAATTGCTCTCCAAGGTCTGCTGCCAGATGAGTTGCGGGAGCTTTGTGCGGCCGCAGGGGAGTCGGCGTTTCGCGGGCAGCAACTTTGGCAGTGGGTGCAGGCCAAGGGAGTCACGCGGTGGGAGGATATTCGCAACCTGCCCGGGAAGCTGAAGGAAACGCTGGCCCGGACGCACACCGTGGAGCCCTTGAAGATGCTCAAGGAGTCGAGCTCAAGCGGCGGCACGCGCAAATGGCTGATGGAGCTGGATGACGGCGAAACCATCGAAACCGTTTTAATTCCGGCGCGCACGTGGACGACCATTTGCCTGTCCACGCAGGTCGGTTGCAAAATGGGATGCGCCTTTTGCGCCAGCGGGCAAAGTGGATTTGTCCGCCATTTGTCCGCCGGTGAAATCGTCGCGCAATTTCAGTTGGTGGCGGCGTTTGCCGGGCGGCGGCCGGATAACGTGGTTTATATGGGCATGGGCGAGCCGTTGGACAATTATGACGACGTGCTTAAATCCATTCGGCTGCTCAACCATCCGGAGGGGCTGAATATCGGCGCGCGGCGCATCACCATCAGCACCAGCGGCATTATTCCCGGTATTCGCAAGCTGGCCACCGAAGGTTTGCAAGTGGAGCTGTCGGTTTCGCTCCACGCGCCCAACCACGAGCTGCGTCGTCAGTTGATGCCGATTGAAAATAAATATCCTCTTTCCGATTTGATTGACGCCTGCCGGGACTACACGCGCCAAACCAAACGGTTTGTGACTTTTGAATATACGCTGATTCGGGGCGTGAATGACTCGCCAGCGATGGCGCGGGAATTGGCCCGTTTATTGCGGCCGTTTCCCTGCCGCGTCAATTTGATTCCTTTGAGTCCGGTGGAAGAGTTTGCTGGCGAAGCACCGCCGCGCGCCGCGATTGAGGCGTTTCAGCGGATTGTGGAGCAGCACGGCGTGTCCGTGACGTTGCGCGCGTCCAAGGGACAAGACGCTGACGCGGCATGCGGGCAATTGCGCCGCCGTCAGGCGCGTTAATCGGCGCTCATGCGCCAGCGAATATATTCCGCGCGGTAGTCCGGGTCCACGCGCCGCCGGGAGGGGGCATCCAATTGATTGACGGGCACGCCGATTTCGCCGGACGCGCCGGCAATCAGGGCGACGCGCTGTTCGCCTTCGCCCGCGAGTCCGGAAAACGTTCCGCGATGGACTTGCCCGTTTTTGCGGCGCAATTCAACGGTTTCATTCATCTGAAACAGCGGTTCGTCGGCATCCAGTTTTGCCTGAAGACTGGCGATGGCGGCGGCTTTTCGCTCGGCAAAATCATCCGTCGCAACGGGGGCGGGCGCGGTTGGGGCAGGTGTTGGCGTTGCGGATTCGGTCGGGATGGCTTCTGCTGTTGTTTGGCGTGGCGCCGGTGTCGCACAGGTGGACTGCCAAACGAGAATGCCGAGCCCGATGCCGGCCAAGAGCAGCACGAGCAGTCCCAGCCAAAGTCTCTTGCGGGAGATTTGCCGACGTGTTTTTTCCCCGGTTTGCAGATTGTAGCCGCAGTGAACGCAGAGAGTGGCGTTTCGAGCGATGGTCTTTCCGCAGTTGGGGCAGGGTTGCGCGCCGGAGAGGTTGGGGGCGTTGCGTTGAATTTCCATGGTGAGCTTCCGTGCGGGTCAGCCGATTTCCGTATCCAGTTTTTGGATGAGTTCCGGCACGCTCAAGCGCACCTGCTGCATGCTGTCGCGGTCGCGCAGGGTGACGGTTCCGTCTTCCAGCGTTTGGAAATCCACGGTGGCGCACCACGGGGTGCCGGCTTCATCCATGCGGCGATAGCGGCGGCCGATGGCGCCGGATTCATCCCAGAAGCAATTCCAGCGGCGTTGCAGTTGGGTGAAAATTTCGCGCGCCTTGGCGTAGAGTTCCGGCTTGTTTTTGACGAGGGGAAAGACGCCCAGTTTGATGGGGGCGATGCTGGGATGGAAACGCATCACGGTGCGCTGGTCGGTTTTGCCCTTGTCGTCGGTGAGGGTTTCTTCGTCGTAGGCATTGCTCAGCAAGGCCAGCGCGAGGCGGTCGGTGCCGGCGGAAGGCTCAACGACGTGCGGCACATATTTGCCTTCAAACAGTTTGGCCACGAAAGCGCGGGCGGCTTCCGCCGGCTGGTTGCGTGCGGTCCATTCCGCCACCACTTTTTCCGTAAAAGCCTCTTTGGCGGCGGCGTCCAGTTTGTCCGCGGCCTGTTTGAGGGCTTCGTCAAACACATCCATTTGCTTGCCGGAATGCCGCTGGTGCTGGGTGAGGTCAAAGTCGCCGCGCGCGGCGATGCCTTCGAGTTCCTGCACACCGAAGGGGAAGGCGTATTCGATGTCCACGCAGGCGCGGGCGTAGTGGGCTAGCTCGTCGCCGGTTTGCCAGTACAGTTCGAGGTGTTCGGCGGGGAGGCCGATGGAGCGGTACCAAGCCAGACGTTGCTCAATCCAGTAGTGCAGCCAGACTTCCCAGCCCCAGCTTTCCTGCGGTTCGCCGGTTAAATCCGGTTTGTCGGCCAGCGTGGTCACGCGTCCGCAAATCAGTTCCACCGCTTCATCCGGGCGGATGAAAAACTCCAGTTCCATTTGCTCAAATTCGCGCGAGCGGAAGGTGTAGTTGCGCGGATTGATTTCGTTGCGGAAGCTTTTGCCCATTTGCGCCACGCCGAAGGGCACCTTTTGGCGAGCGGTGGCGATGATGTTGCTGAATTGCGCGAAGATGGCTTGCGCGGTTTCGGGGCGCAGCCAGGCGGCGTTGGAGTCATCTTCGATGGGGCCGACGAAGGTCTTGAACATGAGGTTGAAGCTGCGGGGCGCGGTCAGGTTGCGGGAGCCGCATGCCGGGCATTTGGCGCCATCCGGCAGGGCGACGGTTTTGCCGTCTTTGATTAACTCCAGGCCTTGTTCTTCGCACAGTTGGTCGGCGCGAAAGCGTTTGCGGCAATCTTTGCAATCCACCATGGGGTCGGCGAAGCCGTCGGCGTGGCCTGATGCCTTCCAGATGGCCGGGTGCATGATGATGGTGGCATCCAGCCCGACGACATCTTCGCGCGTGCGGACGATATGCTTCCACCAGGCGTTCTTGATGTTGCGCTTCAGTTCACAGCCGAGCGGGCCGTAGTCCCAAAAGCCATTGATGCCGCCGTAGAGTTCCGACGATTGAAAAATGAACCCGCGCCGTTTGCACAGCGATGCCAAAATTTCCATATCCAATTTTTTGCTCATAATGGGCCGCAGGATGCGCCAAAACGCCCCGTGCGTCAAGAGTCGGCCCCGCCCGTGTGCGTCGTGCGCCGACGTCCGACGTGTTCTCATATATTGCAAAAAGTGAATTCACTTATTGCAATATCTGGTTCTACTTATTGCAATAACTGGTTCTACTTATTGCAATAACCAGAAGGGCGCTTCAGGATTTTCCACGGTATGGAAAGTTTATTTTCAGTTTTTCCACGCTATGGAAAAATAATTTCCACGGTATGGAAAACTTTTATGGCGCAACGGGGCGCGCGTGGGGGGCGGGTTTGCGGCGAGGGGGTCAGCTTCGGATGATGGCGAGGACTTCGTCGCGTTTGGCTTCCATTTCGGCTTTGGTTTTGGCTTCGAGGTTCAGGCGTACGAGGGGCTCGGTGTTGGAGCGGCGGACGTTGAACCACCAGGTGGGATATTCAAAGCTGAGGCCGTCCAGCTCCATCTTGTCGGCGTCGGCGTATGTGCTGCGGAGTTTGTCGAATACGAGCAGGGAGTCGGCGACGGTGGAGTTGATTTCGCCGCTGGCGAAGTAGCGCTGCATGGGGGCGACGAGCTCGGAGAGGGGCTTGTCGGATTGGGAGACGAGGTTGGCGATGAATATCACCGCGAGCGCAGATGATTCGGCGAAGGAGTTTTCCTTGAAGTAGTAATGGCCGGAGAGTTCGCCGGCGAAGATGGCGTCTTTTTCGCGCATTTGGGCTTTGATGAAGGCGTGGCCGACGCGGCTTTGGTTGGGGATGCCGCCGTTTTCCAGAATGACTTCCTTGACGGCCCAGGAGGAGCGGAGGTCGTAGAAGATGTTGGCGCCGGGATTTTTGGCGAGAACCATTTTGGCGATGAGGGCGGTTATCATGTCCATGGGGATGATGTCGCCTTTTTCATCGAGGAAGCCGACGCGGTCGGCGTCGCCGTCGAAGCAGGCGGCGAAGTCGTATTTGCCTTTGCGGACGGCTTCCTGGGCGGCGGCGAGGGTGCTGGTGTCGAGCGGGTTGGCTTCGTGATTGGGGAAGGTGCCGTCCAGGGTGTCGAAGAGGGGCGTGATTTGGAAGAGGCCGTCGAAGGTTTTGGCTTCGACGATGCCCATGGCGTTGGCGTAGTCCATGAGGATGTTCAGCGGGTGGCGGATGTCGGCGAATTGGCGGAAGTGTTCGGCGTAGGCGGGGACGATGTCGTAGGTGGTGATGGCGCCTTTGGCGGGGGCGGTCGGGGCGAAGTCTTCTTCCTGAACGATTCGTTTGATGTCCATGATGCCGGTTGCGCCGGAGATGGGCGTGGCGTTGTTGCGGCAGATTTTGAATCCGTTCCAGGGGCCGGGGTTGTGGGAGGCGGTAATCATGACGGAGGCGTCCGCGCCGAGGAGGCGGTTGGCGAAGTAGGACATGGGCGTGGAGCAGAGGCCCAAATCCACCACGTCCGCGCCGTGGAGCGTCAGGCCGCGGGCGAGGGCGTCGAAGAGGGGTTGCGAGTGGGGGCGCATGTCGCGGCCGATGACGACTTTTTTGCAGCCGAGAAACGTGAAAATGGCGCGGCCGATTTTGAAGGCGATGTCGTCGGTGAGCGATTCGCCGTAGATTCCGCGGATGTCGTATGCTTTGAAAATTTCTGCCATGATTATTCTCCGAGTTAAAACCAGTAATACCTATATCCTAGTTGGGCGGACGGGAAAAGGCAAACTGGCGCGAGGGGCTTCATGTGGGGGGAAAAGAGGTCAGAGTGCAGAGGTCGGAGGTCAGGAAACAGCCGAGGGAGAGGGGATGGCTGGACGGGGGCTGGATTTGTTGTTCTAACGGTTGGGGTGGAGTCGGGGGCGCGGATGGGGTAGGATGAGAATATGGTTAAGCGCTGGACAGGTTGGTTGCTATTGCTGTTGGGGTGGGGCGTTCTTGCTCCGCTGCCGGGACTGGCGGTGGAGGAGAATGGCGTCCCGGAGGCGGGGGGCGCGAAGCCTCTGTTGACGCTGAGTTTGCCGTTGCTGCGCTCAACGATGGAGCAGGCGAACATGGGCTGGGCATTCCCCAGCCGGTTGCCGGACATGCGCTTGAAAGTGGAGCAGCCGGAATGGAGTTCCTTGACCACCGGCGAGGTTCAAAGTCGTTTGCGGGGTGTTGAATTCCGGTTGCCGATGGAGGGGTTGTGGGTGGGCTACGAAAGTCAGGCGGGTGAGGAAAATCCGCGGGCGACGATTTCCATTCAGCTTGGGTTTTAAGTTTTAACTTATTGGAGGGGGGGGCGGGGTGTTTCAGCCGTTTTGCAGGTTTTCGAGCGTTTCGTCTTTCAGGCGCTTGAGTTTGCCGCGGATGGCAAGGCGTTTGACATGGCTGAAGCGGTCTATGAAGAGGTCGCCGGCGAGGTGGTCCATTTCGTGTTGGACGGCGCGGGCGTAAAAGCCGTGCAATTCGGTGGTGCGGGTTTGGCCGTCGAGGCCGAGGTGTTCGACCACGATGCTTTGCGGGCGCTTCACCTGGCCGCGAATATCAGGGAAGCTCAGGCAGCCTTCTTCCATGCTGCAGGTTTCGGCTGAAGCGGATGTGATGCGCGGATTGATGAAGGCCATTTTCAGGGGCGTGTCGGGATTGAGACGGGGGCCGTTTTCTTCTTCGACATCGTAGCTTTCCGGGATTTCGACCACGCAGACGGCTTCGGTGCGTCCGACTTGCTGGGCGGCCAGGCCCACGCCTTGGGCGGCGTGCATGGTCGTGAACATATCCTCCACCAACTGTTTGATTTCCGGCGTGATGGCGGCGACGGGTTGAGAGGGCGTTCGCAGAACAGGATCGCCGTAGGTGTGGATGGAAAGAATCTTGCTCATATCCTAGTCAAGATACCGCATGAAGGGGGAAAAACAACCGGAAAACCTTGCGCGTTGCCGGTGGCGCGGTAGTATGGACGTGGCATGCAAAAAGGATTGAAGCGACGATTTTCCATAGCGTGGACGGCGGCGAGCTGGGTGATTTTGATTGCGGCGCTGGCGATTGTAGGGCTGTTTGAGCTTCGGCGCTGGCATCGTCAGGCGGCGCATCAGGCGGCGGCGCACGTTGTGGCGGAGCGGGGGCAGTGGCTGGCGATGAGTTTGGCGCTGCGCGCGGCAAGCGCCGCCGACGCGCAGAATCCGGAAGCGTGGCGCGAGTTTTCCAGTTTGTTGCGCTCGTTGCGCGAGGTGGAGGACGAGCTGGAATATGTGGCGGTGCGGCGCGGGGAGGCGACGCTGTTTCAGGAGCATGTGGCTGATTCGGAGGGGCCGGCGGGGGGCGAGAACTATCATTTTTCATCGCCGGCGAGCATTCGGCGGCATATGCTGGCGTCGGCCAGCGGCATGATTCCGGTGGTGACGTTTTCCGTGGGGGTGACCAATCTGCAAGCGGAAGAAGTGACGCTGGAGCTGGGGTTGCGTCGGCGGGCCGTGGAGCGCGAAGGATGGCCGGCGGCGCGCGCGATTGATTCGCTGTATCACCTGAGTTTGATTTTGCTCGGCACGGCGTTCGCGGTTTGTGTGGGGCTGGTGGTTTGGGTGGTGCGGCGCGAGGAGCACCGCGCGCGGGCGCGGCGGCGCGAGGAGCATTTGGCTTTTTCAGGGATGCTGGCGAATGGAATTGTTCATGACTTTCGCAATCCGATGAGCAGCCTGCGCCTGGACGCGCAGATGCTGGAAAAAGAAACCGCGCGCGGGCCGGAGGCCCGGCCGGAGCGGATGGCGTCGCTGGCCAGTCGGATGCGGAATACGCTGGACCGCATGGAAAAGGTGTTTCAGGAATTTCTGACGCTGGCGCGGCCAGATTCCGCGACGCCGGAAAAATTGGATTTGGGGGCGGTGGCGAGGGAATGCGTGGAGATGCTGACGCCGCGCCTGGAGGCTTCGGGTATCCGCGCGGAGATTCAGGCCGGAGATGCGCCCGCGTGGGTGCGGGTTTCGTCGGCGGCGCTGAAGCGGTCGGTATTGAACGTGCTGCTCAATGCGATTCAACATGCCGGCGCGGATGGGCGGGTGTGGATTCAGGTTAGCGAGACGCCGACCCGCATGCGGCTGGATATTGCCGATTCCGGCGCGGGGATTCCGCGGGCGGACCGCGAACGGGTTTTCGAGATGTTTTACACGACGCGTCCCAAAGGGACGGGTCTGGGGTTGTTTTTGGCGCGGACGGCGATTGAGCAAAACGGCGGCACGGTGAGCGTGGTGGAATCGGGGGAGGAGACCGGGGCGCGGGTGCGTTTTGAATTTCCGCGCGTGACGTGAAGGAGTCCAGATGAGTTCGGTGCGAATTTTAATTGTGGAAGATGATGCCGACCACGGCCGCTCGTTGCAGGAGGCTATCAGCGATTTGGGCTACGAGGTGGAAGTGGCGGCGACGGGCGAGGCCGGCATTGAGGCGTTTCGCGCGCGCGGCGCGGATGTCGTGCTGACGGATTTGGTGCTGCCGGATGTGGACGGGATTGCCGTGATGCAGCGCATTCGCGCGTTGGGCGCGGCCCCGGTGATTTTGATGACGGCGTATGCATCCATTGATACGAGCGTGCGCGCCATCCGGGAGGGGGCTTACGATTATCTGCAAAAGCCGTTGGATATTGACGAGCTGCAAACGAAGTTGGAGCGAGCGCTGGAGGCGGCGCGGCTGCGGCGGCAGGTCGAGCAGTTGAGCGCGGAAGTCCGCGGCAAATGGTCGGCGCATGGCTGGGTGGCGGAATCGCCCGTGATGCGCGAGGTGGTGCGGCAGACGCTGGCTTTGGCCGACACCAACGCGACGGTGTTGATTCGCGGCGCCAGCGGCACCGGCAAAGAGCTGGTGGCGCGTGCGTTGCATGCCGATGGGCCGCGCGCCAACGGCCCGTTTGTGGCGGTGAATTGTGCCGCTTTTGCCGAAAGCCTGTTGGAGAGTGAGTTGTTCGGCCATGAAAAAGGCTCGTTCACCGGCGCCGTGACGCGCCGGGCGGGGGCCTTTGAGCGGGCGGAGGGCGGCACGCTGTTTTTGGATGAGATTGGCGACGCGCCGCCTGCCGTGCAGGTGAAACTTTTGCGCGTGCTGGAGGACCGCGAAATCATGCGGGTGGGCGGGCAGAAAAGTTTTCGCGTGGATGTTCGATTGGTGTCGGCGACCAACCGCGATTTGGATGAGCGGGTGGCTTCCGGGAAGTTCCGGCAGGATTTGTTGTACCGGCTGGCGGTGGTGAGTATTGTTTTGCCGCCCTTGCGCGAGCGGCGGGAGGACATTCGTCCGTTGGCGGAACGGTTTATCGCACAGGCGCAAAAGGAGCATGGGCGGCGGATTCGCGCGGTGGAGCCGGAGTGGTTTGCGCGTCTGGAGGCTTATGACTGGCCCGGCAACATTCGCGAATTGCGCAACACGATTGAGGCGGCGGTGGTCACCGCGCCGGATGAAGTTTTGCAGGCGGAGCGGCTGGCGTTGGGCGGGGTGGCGCCTGCGGCGGCGCCGGGTGCGCCCAAGGGCGCGCTGACGATTCCAGCGGGGGCGACTTTCGCGGAAATTGAGAAGAAAGTTCTGGGTGACGTTCTTCGGCGGCACGAGGGGAACCGGAGCCTGACCGCCGCCGAATTGGGGCTTTCGCGGCGGACCATCCAGCGCAAAATTCAAGAATACGACTTGCCCTATTAAAGGGGCGGTCGCCGCTTGAGCGGCGCAAGGGGGGCGGCCGTTTAATCAGTCTAATTCTTCAAAAATATCCGGCGCGGAAGCGACGGGCTGCAGGCCGTTGTCTTCCGTGCGGAGGATGAAAAGCGCGTCTGCTTCGGGGAAATGTTTTTTCAGAAGCGGCAAACCTTCGTCGTGGCCAAGCACGAATAGGGCCGTTGCGAGGGCGTCGGCGGTCATGCAATCGGGGGCGAGAATCGTCACGCTGGCCGTGTTGTGTTGGACGGGCGCGGCGGTTCGCGGGTCCACGATGTGGGCGATGTCCTTGCCGCTTTCGTCGCGATAATGATTGCGGTAATCGCCGGAGGTGGCGAGGGCCGGGCGATCCGTCATGTGAACGACCCGATAGGTTTTGTTGGGGACATTCGGGTGCAGAACGCCCATTCGCCAGGGTTCGCGGCGGGCGTTCAGGCCGACGACGCGAGTTTCGCCGCCGATATCCACCAGAAAGTGGTGGAAGCCGGCATCACGGACGAGCTGTGTGATTTTGTCCACGCCATATCCTTTGGCGATGGCGTTGAGGTCGAGGCGTAATTCGGGGATTTTCTTGGAGAGTTTTCCGTTGCGGCGGAGGGTGAGATGCTGCCAGCCGGTGTGCGCCCGCGCGGCGGCGATTTGTTCGGCGTTCGGGGCGGCGGCTTGCCGGCCGTCGAGGCCAAAGCCCCACAGATTGACCAGCGCGCCAACGGTTGGATCAAACGCGCCGCCGGTCAGTTCGGCAATGAACAGGGCCTGACGCATGACTTCCTGAAAATCCTCCGAGATGGTGATGGGCTGATTGGCGCCGGCCTGATTGAACGCCGTGATTTCGCTGTCTTCGCGCCAGGGCGACATTTGGCGGCTGAGTTCATCCAGCGTGGCCTTGATATCGGCATCCAAGCGGCGCAATAGCTGCCGGTCGGGGGCGGTGTCGGCAATGCGCACGGACCAGGTGGTGCCCATGGTTGTGCCCGACAGCGTCGCGTCGCGGGTGCCGGCGTAGCGGGCCATCAGCGGCGTGGTGACAATCAGCGCGCCCCAAGCCACGGCGGCGGAAACCACCGCGCTCAACGCGCCCACCTTGAACCACTGCCAAAACGTGATGTGGACGTGGCTATGCCGCTCCAGCAGGCCGAGGGCCACGATGTTGGCGGTGCTGCCAATCAGCGTGATGTTGCCGCCGAAGCAAGCGCCAAACAGCAGGGCCCACCACAGGGGCATGCCAAAAATGCTGTCTGAAAGGGAGCGGATAACCGGCGAGAACGCGGCCACAAACACCACATTGTCCACAAATGCCGAGCCGAGGCTCGTGGTGGAGATAATCAGCGGAATCAAGGTGTTGAGCTTGCCTCCGAAAATAGAGGTGAAGCCCCGCGCCATCATTTGGGTCAGGCCGACATGCTCCAGCGTGCCGGCGACGGCAAACAGGAGCATAAAGAAAAGAAGCGTCCACCAATCCACTTCGCGCTCAATGTAGAAGCGCGCGCGCCGGTGCCGCCAAATCATCACGCCGCCAGCGACGGCCAGTGGCGTAATCAGGAGCACGCTGTTGGTGGCGAGGCCCAGCCAGTGTTCGAGCTGGTGGTGCGAGGCAATCATCAAAAAGGTCACGGTGAGCAGGGCGACCCCTTGGCGGTGGGGCACATCCACGATTGGCGCGAGGCTGAGGTCGCGGCTGAGCCGGTCGGCGAGGCGTTCGTCAAACAAGTCCAGTTCGTGGCGGTACCAGTGGAGCGTCACCGCGAGTGTCGCGGCCAAGGCCAGCAGCATGACGGGGAATGCCCAGACGATGAAATCCATGAAGGTCAGCCCGGCTTGTGCGCCGATATAGATGCCGACCGGGTTGCCCATCATGGTGCCGGCGCTTCCCACGTTGGTGCACAGCACGCAGGTAATCAGGTATGGCGCCGGGTTGAGTTTCAGGCGGTCGCACACCTGAAAGACCAGCGCGCTGATGAAAATGATGGAGGTGACTTCGTCCACCAGACAGGCCAGGAGCGCCGAGGCTACGGCGGTGACGGCGATAAACTTTCGCGCGGTGATGCGCGGCATGGCGACAATGGATTGCACCACCCACGTAAAAAAGCCCGTATCGCGCAGGGCGCCCACAATGACCATCATGCCGGCCAAAAACAGAATGACCGGCAGGGACGTGGCCTTGACCAGACCGGGCAGGTCGAGCGAGTGAGTCAGCACCAGCACCGCGACTCCGATAAACGCGACCGCCAGACGCAGATTCCAGAACAGCAGGGTGCCCATAATGGTGGCGAAGAAAACACTGGCTGCCACCGCCTGGTTCATGGTGAAGCCAAAGAAGTAGCCGGTCAGGCCGAGGCCCACGGCCAGAAGCAGGAGCAATATCGCCCGGCGGATTAACGCGGGGGTGGTTAATACATTTGTTGCAGTCGTGCCTTCATGCATGTTTCGTCGCTTTCGTCAGGGCGATTAAGCCCAGAAAAGTTTGGAAATAAAGCTATGGAGCTCCACGGTGCCCAATAGCCGTCGTTTATCGAGAACCAGAATGTGACGCGTACGCTCGATGATGAATGTTTTGGCGAGCTGTACGGCGGGGACCGTTGGTTCAACGGATACATATTTTTCGCGCATGCAATCTGCCAGGCGCACATCCCTTTGCTTCAGCAAGAGGTCCGCGAACGGCTCGAACTGGATAATCGGGGTCAAGTCATTCATCCACAGCAAATGTTCCGGCAGGCTCATGCGCAGCAGGTCTTCGAGGGAAATCACGCCCCGGAGGTCGCCTTGCTCATCCACAACGGGAATATCGCTGACTTTCTTTTCGCAGAAGACCTGAATGGCGGTGCCGAGAAAGTCGCTTTCCAGCAAGGTGACGGGGCGCGGGTCCATCACGTGCATGGCGCTCAAGAAAGGGGGAAACACGTCCGGGCCAGCCGTGAGCATGGAGCACAATTCGTCGGGCGATGTGCAACCGGCGAGCAGGCGGATTTCCTTGAACGCGATGATTTTCTTGGAAAGCCCGGCGAGAAACTGCAAGTAGGCGTCCGGAATGTGCGCGGGCGTCAAGACCAGGAAAATCATGTGGATGGACGGCTCTTCATCGCGCTCAAACTGCACACCGGCCACCGATGTGCCGATGGCCAGCAGCGGGTTCTTGATTCCGTTGATTCGCAGATGGGGCACGGCCACGCCCGGATAGGCCACGCTGGAAGAAATGGCCTCGCGAGCATTCAGCGCCTGCCACAAAGCCTCCGAATCCTGCCCGGTCAAATCTTCCAGCAGAATCTCCAGCAGTTCCCGGTAGGCGTCTTCGCGGGCCTGGGATTTCAGATTGCAAATGATGCGGTCCGATTGAAAAATATTTGCGAAAGCGGAATTATTGCGGTTGTTCATGAAAACGATTTTAGCCAAAGCTGGCGGGGCTTGTCAAACTTATGCGGAAGGCCGTCGTTCGCTTGCTCTTGCCCCGTGAATTCGCTACCGTTTCGCCCATGAACAACACGCCTCATATTCTCGTCACGGGTGGCGCCGGTTATCTGGGCGCCATTCTCGTTCCCACCCTGCTTGCGCGCGGGTATCGCGTCACGGTGGTGGATAATTTCATGTATGGCCAAACGTCCCTGCTGGATTGCTGCGCCCATGAGCATTTCACGGTCATCCGCGGTGATGTGCGCGATGAGCGCCTGATGCTGCCGTTGCTGAAGAAAGCGGACGTCATCATGCCGTTGGCCTGTCTGGTGGGTGCGCCGCTTTGCGCGCAAAAGCCCATCGAGGCGCGTTCCATCAATCTGGATGCCATTCTCATGCTGCTGGAGCATGCGTCACCGGCGCAGCGGTTTATTTCGCCGACTTCCAACAGCGGCTATGGGATTGGGCAGGAGGGGGTTTACTGCACCGAGGAAACGCCGATGAATCCCGTTTCCCTCTACGGCCAGCTCAAGGTGGAGCTGGAGAAGCGTCTGCTGGACGCGGGCGCGGTGTCCTTGCGTCTGGCGACTGTCTGTGGAATCAGCCCGCGCATGCGGCTGGACCTGCTGGTCAACGATTTCACTTATCGCGCCGTGACGGATCGCTTCGTGGTGCTTTTTGAGGCGCACTTCAAGCGCAATTATATTCACGTCCGCGATGTGGCGCGGGCGTTTCTGCACTCGCTGGACAACTTTGACGCGATGCGCGGGCAGCCGTACAACGTCGGCCTTTCCGACGCGAATCTCTCCAAGATGGAGTTGTGTCTGGAAATCAAGAAGCAGGCGCCGGACTTCACGATTATGGAAGCGCCCATCGGCAAGGACCCGGACCAGCGCAATTACATTGTCAGCAACGCCAAAATTGAGGCCACGGGCTACCAGCCGCAGGTGTCCATCCAGCGCGCCATTGCGGAGTTAATCCGGGGCTATCAAATCATCCGCCGCAACCAGCACGCGAATGTTTGAGTTTTCCACCGTGTGGAAAAAAGTTTTCCATACCGTGGAAAAACCGCGAAAAAGTTTTCCATACCGTGGAAAAATGGTTTGGGGCGCGTTGGCGGCCATTTTTCTGGCCCTTCCCGCCGGGGCGACGGTGACGCGACTGGTGGAGGGCTTTGCGCCGAATAGCGCGGCTGCGTGGCGTCCGTTTCAAAAAGCTCCGGCGGTGGTGGCCGCCGCGCCGGGCGGGCTGGTTTTCCCGCTGCCCTTTTCGCGGAAAGTGGATCGCGCGGCGTGGGACAAGACGATTGGCTATAACTTATCCAGCGCCATCGCCTTTGAGCTGGAGGTGGCCTGCCCGCAGCCCGATGCGATTCGCACGCTGGGGTTGTATTTCAAGAGCGGCAACGGCTGGTTTGTGGCGAATAAGCCGCTGACGAGCCCGGCGCAGCACACGCTGGTTTTCGCCAAAAGTGATTTTGGCGCGGAGGGCAACCCGACGGGCTGGGAGCGCATTGACGGCATTCGCATTTCGCCGTGGAAGGGCAACAACGCGCGCGATACGGCGCTGACGCTTACGCGGCTGGCGAGCATGGAGGGCGCGGGGCTGGTGGTTGTCAGCGGGACATCCTCGTGCGCGGATGCCGGGACGCGCGCGGTGGCCCAGAAAACGGCCGCGCGGGTCAGCGGGCTTCTCATCGAAGCGGGCTTGGGCCACCAGCTCATCACGGATGACGATGTTGCCAAGGGCGCGCTGGCCAATGCCAAGTTTGCTCTCCTGCCGTACAATCCCAATCCCCCGGCGGCGGAACTCAAGGCGCTGAAGGCGTTTCTGGCGCGCGGCGGCAAGCTGGGGGTGTTCTATGGCGCGTCCGCCGATTTGGCCGCCGTCATGGGTTTCAAGCTGGGGCCTTACCAGAAAGCGGACCGCCCCGACCGCTGGCGCTCCATTGTTTTCGCGGACCCCAGCGCGTGGCTGGCGCCGCCGCGCATCTGGCAAAACTCCACCAGCCTGATGGCGGCAAGCCCGGCGCGCGCGGATGCGCGCGTGGCGGCCTTTTGGCATAACGCGCGCGACGCCCGGCAGCCGGAGCCGGCGATTGTCACGTCCGCCAACGGGTTTTGGATGTCGCACGTTCTGTTAAGCGACGATATCACCGCGAAAAAAGAAATGCTCGTGGCTTTGTGCGGCCAGTGGGATGCCAGCGTTTGGGCGCCGGCGGCGACTCGCGCGGTGCGCGACGCGAACCGGGTCAACGCGTTCGTCAGCGTGAATCACGCTGTCACGGAAATCAACCGGCTGTTGTCCATTGCCACGCGCCCGGCGGAGGTTCGCACCTGGCTGGATGAGATTCTGCTGCTTTCCGCGCAGATTAACGACGCGCTCGTCCATGGCCGCGCGAAGGAGGCGCTTGTGCTGGCGCGGCGTCAGCGGCAGCTTATTCTGCGCGCCGATGCCGCCGTGCAGCCGCCGCGTCCGGGCGAGCTGGTTGGCGTGTGGGATCACGACGGCGTCGGGTTTGTGCCCGGGGATTGGCCTTACACCGCCAAACTGCTGGCGGCGTCGGGCGTCAATGCCATCTTTGCCAATGTGGTGTGGGGCGGCTGCGCGCATTATCCCTCCAAATTGCTACCGGCTTCGAATACCCTGCGCCTCTACGGCGACCAAATCGCCGCCGGGCTGGCGGCGGCCAAGGCCCGCAACATGCAGTATCACGTCTGGATGGTTCTGGGCAAACTGGATGGCGCGCCGTCTGATTTTGTCGAGCGCATGAAAAAAGAAGGCCGCCTGCAAGTGACGGATACCGGCGCGACCCGCTCCTGGCTCAGCCCGCATCATCCGGCGAATCGCGCGCTGATTGTCGCGGTTGTGGAGGAGCTTGCCCGGCAATATCCCGCCTTGGATGGCATTCACCTTGATTACGTTCGGTTGCCGGATTCGCTGAGCTGTTACTCCGCGGCCACCCGCAAGCGTTTTGAGGCCGAAACCCGCCGCGCCTGCGCCGTCTGGCCGGGCGAGGTTAAAACCGGCGGCAAACGGAATGCTGAGTTTCGCCTGTGGCGAACGGCGGACATCACGCGGCTGGTGGCGGAGATTCGCGCGGCTTTGCGCAAGACTCATCCCAAGATGCAACTTTCCGCCGCCGTGTACGGCAGCGCTGCCGCCCACGGCGGCAACATTGCTCAGTATTGGCCCGACTGGCTGCGCGCCGGCACCGTGGATTTTCTTGTGCCGATGAACTACACCGAATCGTCCGCGGAATTCGCGAATCTGGTGCGCACGCAGGTTGCGTATCCCGGCGCGAAAGGCCGCATTTTTCCCGGCATTGGCGTTGCGGCGGACGAATCGCGGCTAGACCCGTCCCAGGTGGCGCGTCAAATTGTGCTGGCGCGTCAGGCCGGCTGCCCGGGCTATGTGCTTTTTGCCCTCTCCGGCACGTTGCGCGATGAAACGCTTCCTGCCTTGCGCCAAGGGCTTACCCGGCCCATCAGCCCATAAAAAGGGGTTCGCCGGGCGTGGGGCGGCAACGGCGGCGGGTTACTCCATGGGGGAGTCGCTCATGGCGTAGAGGTAGCGTTTGATTTTGCCGGTGGAGGTTTTGTTGAATTCCTCCCAGCGGATTTGGATGCGGCGGGGGTGTTTATAGGCGGCGAGGGCGGCGGCTTGCTTTTTGACTTCCTCGCGCAGGCGGTCTTCGATTTCTTTTTCGGAGAGCTTGCGTTTTTCGCTGGCTTCGAGGGCGGCGAGGCCTTCTTCGTCGGGGACGACGATGATGCCGACTTGTTCGCCGACGTTTTCGCCGTGGGGGCGATAGCCGAGGACGACGGATTCGAGGATGAGGGGCGATTGGTTGATTTGCAGCTCGACTTCCTCGGGGTAGATGTTTTTGCCTTCACGGTTGACGATGAGGGCTTTTTTGCGGCCGGTGATGAAGACGTAGTTGTCGCTGTCAATGTAGCCGAGGTCGCCGGTGAGGAACCAGCCGTCGTGGAAGACTTCTTCGGTGGCGGCCGGGTTGTTGTAGTAGCCCTTCATGATGTTTTCGCCTTTGGCGGCGAGCTCGCCGACGCCTTCTTCGTTGGGGTTGAAGACGCGCATTTCCACGCCGGGGAGGATTCTGCCGCAGGAGCCGGGGCGGAGGGGTTCTTCGAAGGGGGAGAGGGTGAGGACGGGGGCGGCTTCGGTCAGGCCATAGCCTTCGCGGGTTTTCAGGCCCAGGGCTTCCAGATTGCTCAGAAGCTGGGAGTCGGCGGGGGCGCCGCCGGTAATCAGCAGACGGATTTTGCCGCCGAGTTTTTCGCGGATGCCTTTGCGGACGGGTTCGCGGATGCCGAGTTTCCAGAGCATGTTGCCGGCTTTGCTGGCTTTGAGGCCGGCGCGGAGGCGGTTATAGACTTTTTCGAAGAGGAGAGGGACGGCGAGGATTACGGTGGGGGAGGTTTCGCGGATGTTTTCGCCGACGGTGCGCAGGCTTTCGACAAAGCTCATGCGGGTGCCGGAGGCGATGGGGGTGACGAGACAGGTGGTGAAGGCGAAGGAGTGGTGCAGGGGCAAAATGACCATGAAGTTGTCTTCGCGCAGAATTTCGATGGCGTTGTCAAGTTGCTCGAAGTTGGCGGTGAAGTTGCGATGGGTGAGCATGGCGCCTTTGGGGCGGCCGGTGGTGCCGGAGGTGTAGATGAACGAGGCGACATCGCCGGGTTTGGGGTGATAGCGGTCGTAGGCGGCGCTGTGGCCGGCGGACTGTTCTTTGTAAGTGGCGAGCAGTTGGTCGAAGTCGTGCAACTGAATGCCGCGGGCCTTGCCGTTGTCGAGTTCGGGCTTTCGGGAGCCGTAGAGGACCATGTGGCGGAGGCTGGGGCAGCGGTTGGCGACGTCGAGGACGCGGGCTTCGGCGGCGAAGTCCATGAAGAGGACGGATGCGCCGGAGTCGGCGAGGATATAGGAAATTTCCTGTTCCTGTAGTTTGACGTCAATGGGCACGGCGGTTGCGCCGAGGCCGGTGATGGCGTAGTAGATGGCGCACCATTCGGGGGAGTTGGCGCCGATGAGGGCCACGCGGGTTTCGGGGCGAACATGGCACGCGCGAGCCATCGCCTCGGCGATGTTGCGCACGTTGGCGAGAAATTCACGATAGGTCAGGTTTTGCCAGGCGTCGTCGCGTTTGAAGGTCATCAATACGCGCTCGCCGTGTTTTTGCACAGACCGGTCAAGCGTTTCTTTCAGGGTCATGGGGATACTCCTTGGGGACAAAACAATAACCATAACCGAGGCGGGGGTG
>Ga0255347_1002545_pt1 | contig 25641 bp, 13 predicted proteins | sample wastewater_treat_2_FD_192479 | JGI IMG/M metagenome (GOLD analysis project Ga0255347, IMG submission 192479) | Wastewater microbial communities from Lulu Island WWTP, Vancouver, Canada - plant24 | ecosystem: Engineered > WWTP > Wastewater > Unclassified | place: Canada: Vancouver, British...
CGTCCGTGCGGGTGAAGACCGCGACGGCTTTAAGGTCTTCGCGGATGCTTCCGGCGGTCACGCCTGCAACGGGCGTTTCCGTGTCCAGCAATGCCGCCACCTGCCGCCCCAGCGCCGCCGACTTCAACAAAGCCTTTTTCGTCGAGGGCAGCGGGATGCGCGGCCAGTCCTGCCGGATGCCGTCCGCGTTCTCCGTCAGGTACGCGGGCGCGTAGCCGATAGCCAAGGCGTGCATCCAAATCACTTCCGCAGTTTCAGTGTCCTCGTCAGGATTCGGCAATCCCAGTGAGTGAAGATAGGCGCGTGCGACGGGTGAAAGGTTCGCCGATGCCGTGTCATCATCAAACAATACATTCTGTTCGTGCTGTACAACTCTGCCGGAGTCTTCGGCCATGCGTGCCACAGTCTTCTTATGGTCTGTTTTGAGACGGAGTGGGAAACAATAAGCGTGTCCGCGAAGAGAATCATTGTCGCCGATGCAATTTGTAAAGAAAAACGGCACGCCTTCCGGTTGTGCTACACCAGCCGGACGAGTCATTAAGAATCGGTTGCCTGCCCAACACTGAGCCCAGAGCGTTGGGCGCGGCTCATTCCAAAGCGGGCGGGTCGTACTGTAGTAACACCAGCGATTATCGAATGGACGCAAAGCATAAGGGCGGAGTTTTTCGCAGTCAAACTCCTCTGCTTCAAGAACTTTCCGTCTTGCTAACTGTGCATTGTAGCGTGCTGCGTCATTCGTCAACGGATGGCCGGATGCCTTCAGACCTTCCCATGATGTTTCTTTGTCGTAATAGACGCGCATTCTTTCTGACAGCGCATCCCGATCATTATCAATGAGAGCGCCGCCCCGTTTTTCCATCAGACCATTACTGGGAGATTCTTCGCACAAATCCGTAACTTTTGGCCAACCGAGAAAATCCGTAGTCACTTCGCTCGGGCGGAAACTCCACCGGTTTTCAACGGCGGGCGCGGCGGTCTCGTATTGCGCGTCAAACTTTTTCGCCGAAAGGCTTGCCGTCAACTGTGCCCGACGTTCCGTCGCTTTTGCGGCGTCGATGTCATTGCGAAAACGGACAAGAGGCTCGCTCTTCCTTTTGGCGTGTTTCACCCACAAGGAAATCGCAACGCCCTGTTGGATGCCGACGGAGAAACCGGGAATTGCGAATACCGTTTCGCTGGTGCGCCCGTCGGGGGCATACTCCGAAATTTTGCGGTTTCCGTGCATGTTCTCGATCCAGAAGCGGTCAAAGGAATCAAGGAGGTGACGGCGCATGACCACAAAGGACGGTTCGCTTACCCATGAATGATTGGAGATGAACGAGACCACGCCCATGCCGCTGTGTTCCGCGATTCGTTTTTCGGCCAGCCGGAAGAAACGGACATAGAGGTCGTCGAGGTTGAATTTCTTGATACCCCACTTGGAAACGAGCCCTTCCTTGTACGGTTTGACAAGGTCGTTCTCCTCTTCGGGGCTGACGCCCGCGAAACCGTTATAGGGCGGGTTGCCGAGGATGACAATGATCTTCTTGCCGTGCTTCACGCGGTTGGCAGCGTCTCGTTCCTGTTCAAGTTCAGGCATAAGGATAAGTTGCTTAGGCTTTTCCTTGGGCGGCTCCCAGCCGGTGAGGGCGTTGGTGAGGTAGACACCGACGCGCTCGTCCTTGGACTCGTTGAGCGGCGCTCCGAGCGTTTCCAGCAACAGGCCGATTTGCAGATGGGCGATGACGAAGGGCGCGGGCAGGATCTCGAAACCAAGGACGCGCTCAAGCGCGGCGGTCTTCAGGTCTTGCGCGGTCAGGCCGTCGCCGCCCTTGGCGTCCAGCGTCTTGGCGATGCGGTGCAGCACGGCACGCACATAGGCGCCGGTGCCGCAGCACGGGTCAAGGACGATCACGCGCGGGTCGGCGAGCCCGTCGGCAATGTGCAGCTCTTCGCGCAGGACGGTATCGACACGCTCAACCTGATATTCCACGATCTCGGTCGGCGTGTACCATACTCCAAGGTCTTTTCGCAATTCGGGGTCGAACTCCTGCAAGAACGGCTCATAGAAATACTGGACGGCGTGCCCCTCGTCAAAAGCGGTAAAGAACGTGTCGCCGTCCACGCGGTTCAGGGCGGACGCGGCCCAGTCGAGGACTTCCTCCAGTCCCAAGGGGCCGAGACGCGCAGGGGTGGCGATCTGCTCAAACAGGGCGCGGATCATCGGCACGCGCAGGTGCCAAACGGCGGTATGCCAGTCGAAATGCTTGGCGTCCGTGCGGTAGGTGGTGGCCGATTCTTTCAGTTCATATTTGAGCGTCTTTTCTTTGGCTGACGCGGCGGGGGCAGGCTTGCGCTTCCTCGCCCAAAGAACCCAAGCGGAAAAGATGCCGTAGAAGAGGGTTTGAATCAGCGTGGACCGGAAGAAGTGCTCGCCCTTGTCGCCCTCAAATTTGAGCCCTAGGGCGTGCTCCAGGGCTTCGCGCAATCCGGCCAGCGCGGGCAGGTCGGCGTGTTCGATGCGGGCCTTGGCGTCGCGGGCGTAAGAGGCAAGGACAGCGGCCACGTCCTGCGGAGAGGCCAGCGGCGCGTTGTGCGTCATGGCGCGGTAAAGGTATTCGGCGAACCGTTCGCGCAGGGCGGCGGGGCAGGTGCGCGGATGCGCGGCCAGTTTCCAGAATTCCGCCTCGGTCGCGGCCAGCGTGAAACTTTCCAGTTCCACGGCGTGACCTGTGGCCGTGCGCCCGATCAGCGTGAAAGCGCGGTAATTCGTGACCAGAACAAGGCCGTAGTGATCCCAATAGCGGGCGATTTGCTCGCTTTCGATGATGTCCGCCATGTCCTCGGCGGGGGATTTGACTTCGATCACGCCACGGGAAGGCGGGAGGGTTTTGAGCGGGTTCGCCCCGGCGTCCTCTTTGGCGGCTTTGCCTCTGAACTGGTCGGCGGTGAACATGCCGCCGTCAGGCATGCCCGCGCCTTTGTTCTGAAGCTGGATAACGCAGCGGACTTTCGGGCTTGGCTTCTTGCCGATCTCGTTCAAGAGCGTGGAAAGCGCGGTGTAGTAGGACGTTTCCACGGTTCCCGCGCCAGTCGAGCGAATCGCCCCCATGTCACTCAAATACTGTTCAACCGGATTCATGTCGCTCCCTTGCCTTGACGGTCAAGCCTTCAAGCATTCCTGAAACTCGATACCGCAAGCGCATTGCGGCATATTTTGATAGGCAAAGCGTACCAAAGCGGGGCGGCGCTGTCAGCCTTACAGTTTTCGTCACGATTTTTTAGCCTCCCTTTTCCTCGCAATGCAACCCCTACAGTGCCCTATCACCCTCCCTATGTACCCCCCTTTAGCCTCTCTTTCCCCTCTCTTTCCCCTCCATTTTTTCACCATTTTTCAACCCCCTTCGTGCCCTAGCGTTATCCAAACCACACTCGAAACCGGACCCGTGGCAGCCCGCGCCCTAGGGCGCTTTCGATGCAGAAGAGCGCCATGGGGCGGAAGCGGATAGAGTCCCCCGTTTCCGTAACTGCCCCGCCTCAACGCCGGAGTCCCAAGCCCCCCATAGGGCCGGGGCCGGGGGTGGGAGGGCGGGGCGGATTGTCGCGTCTTCGCGCGCGCGAGCGAGGCAAATAAGCGACCGCGCCCGCGCACAGCCCCCCTTTTTGCCTATATGCTACACACGCGGAGGGGTATCATTCACAGATAGACTAGCCCCCTTTTGGCGCGGTGCGGTGCTGAGGCATAAGTACGCAAGTTTCAGTTTTTTACCCCTGTGCCCGTCATGAAGAAATGCAGGCGGGCTTTTTCTATGCCGTTAAACAGCGGCTAGACCACGCACACGGGCACGGACGGCTGACCCATGCCATTGACACGGCCGAGCCGAGCGGATGCGGGAAACCTTGTCGCTTGTGCGGATTTTCAGGCATGGGCGCAACGCTACGGCTTCCGACCCGGCAGGGGCTGGGCTGGGGGGCTGTTTTGGCGTTTGTGTAAATCCAAAACACAAACGGCGGGGGCAAAGGTCGGCGCGGGCAGCCGGAAAACCGAGATATTCAAGCGGGCGTGAATATAACCGCGTTTGGGCAATCCCGACGATTTGTGTGTTTATTTGTGTAAATGCCCCTTATAAACCAGCTTGTTTCATATTGTAGCAGGCAACGTAGTAACTATGCCGCATAAACAAAAAACCCCGCTTTTATTGGGCTTTAGCCATAAAACCGAGGTTAAAATTGGTCGGAGCGGCGGGAGTTGAACCCGCGACCTTTTGCACCCCAAGCAAACGCGCTACCAGGCTGCGCTACGCCCCGCTTAAAAGTGATATCTAAATGTAGCAGGAGACTCCGCCGCCGTCAAACCGAAACAAAGCTTGATCAGCATTTTGTTGCATCTGATACCAGATTAATGTTCGACCGCTTTATCACGAGTCTGATAAGATTGGAGCGTTTTTTCGATGACGCTTTTCGGCAAGTTTAGCGTTACCCCTACGGTCTTGCCTTCCAGAGTGATTTTGACCCGGCTTGCTAACGTCGCCAGCTCCGGTGATTCGGAGGCACGCAGTAACGTGAACGCTTGAACCCCGAGCAGTGCCTGCTGCACCTGCTGCGCGGTCTCCGCAGTATCGGCCGTCACCGCCAAGTCTGCATTCAACGCTTCCTCTCCCGCAACCCGTATACGCAACGCCAAGCCCTGCGCCTGCTTCAGAATCGCGGCTTGGGGCGCCTCGCCCACGATTGACGACAAGTCGCTGGCGTACAGTCCGATGATGTTCTCGGGGGAACGCTGGAAGGCTTGGGCCAGCAGCGAGCCGGACTGCAAACACGGCTTGCGCCCGCCCATTACGTCAAGCGCGTCCTTGACCACTTGTTGTTGATCTGAGAGCAACACGAGACCGCTCTTGGCAAAAGCGAGATATTTTTGTTTTTTATCACTCTTGTCTATCCAGCAATGCACTGTCGTGCCTTCATGCTTAACAGATGAGTAATTGTCAGCGCCAGCCAAGATGGTGGAAAGACGTTGCTGGTCGTATTTGCCGTACACATATACCGCGACACCCTTTTCTGCGCTGCCGGTACCGGAGAGCACAAAATAATCGATGTCTTTCAACAGGTCGGTACCAAACATCGCCTGAATCGCAGCCATCTTGGCCTCAGCCTGCTTGCGTTTTTCAGCATCGATCTGTTCTGTTATAGATTTCACCAATGGCGAGGCGTTGGCTGCCTTGAAGTCCGCCGCCAACACCCACTTGGTCTTCTCAGACAGTTCGTTAACCCCGACCGCGTATGACGCCAAAGTCGGCGCCAAGGCCAGACAGGCAGCCACAATGAAAGTTGGTTTCAGCATGATAACAACACTCCTTGCATCCTATTTTTTATACCCAATTCGTTTCCTGATTCCGCGTCAAAAATGCAGGCGTCCGACAGGTCTACCGGCAAAACCGCTTTCGACCCGGCCTCGAAAACTTGGTCAGACGCGACACGCGCCACCACCCGCATATTGCCGCCGATGACCAGTTGCACATAAGTCTCAGCCCCCATCGGCTCCACAACATCGACCGTCCCGCTTACGGAAGCCGCGCTGTCCGCCGCCTCCGGCGACACCCCCAGCGCCTCCGGCCTGAACCCCAAAATCGCCGGTCGCCCATATATTTTCTCAAGGCACGCTCCACCGTCAAAACCTGTCAGCGGCATCACCCCACCACCATAGCGGAAAACCGGCACACCCGCGCCCCCCTGCTCCACCTGCCCTTCCAGAAGGTTCATGGCTGGCGTCCCTATGAATCCCGCCACAAAAACATTGGCCGGACGCCGGTACACCTCCAACGGCGGCGCGGCCTGCTGGATGACGCCGCGATCCATCACCACGATTCTGTCGCCCATGGTCATGGCCTCGACCTGATCATGCGTCACATAGATCATGGTCGCGCCCAATCTGCGGTGAAGGCGGTTAAGCTCAGCCCGCATCTCAACACGCATCTTCGCATCAAGATTAGAAAGCGGTTCGTCGAAAAGGAAAACCTTGGGTTTGCGAACTATCGCCCGGCCCAGCGCCACGCGCTGACGCTGCCCGCCGGACAACTGTTTCGGCAGGCGTTTCATCAGCTCGCCAAGCCCGAGTATCTCGGCGGCCTCACGCACCCGCGCCGATATCTCGCTTTTCGGCAACCCGCGCAACTTCAGCCCGAAAGCCATGTTATCAAAAACCGTCATGTGCGGATAAAGGGCGTAGTTCTGGAACACCATCGCTATGTCACGGTCTTTGGGAGGCACATGGTTGACCAGACGACCGTCGATCAGTATCTCGCCGGAATCGATCTCCTCAAGCCCGGCGATCATGCGCAGTGTCGTGGACTTGCCGCAGCCGGATGGCCCCACCAGCACCAAGAGTTCGCCGTCCCGCACAGTCAGCGAGAAGTGATCTACTGCGAGAACGTCCCCCCCATAGCGCTTGCACACGTCCTTTAAAACGACTTCAGCCATACCACCTCTACAGCACCATGCGCACTCCGCGCACCTTCTTCAGCAAAACGTCAAAACGATGCAGCTCCTCCCGGCTCCTCATCTCAATCGAAACACTGTAAGCGCGATAGCGCCCTCCGGACGAGCCGCGCGAAGGTGTCAGCGCCGCGACCACCTTAAACTCCTCCAGCAAAGCGCTCACCTCCGCCTCGACAAAAGCCGTCGGCTCGGTTATGACACGGAAATGGAACGTGGCCGGATATTCCAGATCTTGCGCCTTATCAAGCATCTTCCAATGCGGGCGGAGCCCGCAACCCAATTTAATTAGGAGACGACGCCAAACGGCGGGGTCTTTTCCCAGACGCCGCGGGTGAAGTCCGGCACGTCCACGGAACAGCTACGGCGAGCCAAGGAATCTGCGCTCAGCGTACCGACCGCGCTCCAAGCAGCCGCGTCGTACACGGTCTGATCCAGCGGTTCGCCATTGCGCAGGCAGTAAATCACGCGCCAGTTCATGATGAAGTCCATGCCGCCGTGCCCGCCGACCCGTTTCGCCTCTTCCCCCATGCGCTTCCAGAGCGGATGGTCATAGGCTTCGTACCACGGTGCCATGTTGTGATCCCAAGCGTGGTAGTTGGTGGTCTTTTTGTCTCCCAGAATTTTCTGGATCGCAGGCGGCAGATCCTCTTTCTTGTAGTCCAGCGCGATGCGGTTCGGGAAGCCCGCGAACGTGCCGCGCGTACCCTGGATCAAATTGTGGCGGCTGTAAGGACGCGGGGAGGTCTCGTCCCACTGCACCATGATCGAGCGGCCCTTGACGGTTTTTATGATCGTGGTGTTGATATCGCCGCAGCGCCACTCCTTGATCTGGTTCCACTTGTGGTCAGCAGGAAATTTCTCTTTGGCGTACAGCGGGCGGCCGAGCGCCGGAGACGACACTGAGCTTAGGTAATCGAAACGATCCCCTTGGTTGATGCCCATGTACTGCGCTATCGGACCCAAGCCGTGGGTCGGATACAGGTTGCCGTTGCGTCGTGCATAGTGCAGCGTGCGCCAAGAGCCCGTACCATATTCGTCCTGATGCATCTGACTGCGCAGTTCGTGGATGTAGGCGGCTTCGCCGTGCAGCAACTCACCGAAAAGCCCCTGCCTGACCATGTTCAGCACCATCAGCTCCTCACGCCCGTAATTGACGTTCTCGAGCATCATGCAGTGACGCCGCGTCTTCTCCGCCGTGTCCACCAGCGCCCAGCACTCTTCCGTAGTGATTGCGGCGGGTACCTCGATGAAAGCGTGCTTGCCAGCCCGCATCGCGTCCAGCGCCTGCGGCGTGTGCAAATCCCAAGGGGTCGAGATATACACGATATCAACATCGTCCCGCTCAAGCATTTTTTTGTAGGCCTCCGGCCCGTTGCCAAACAACGCCGGCTGCGGTTTTCCCGCGTCGGTAACGCGCTTGACAGCTTTATCGAGCGCAGGCTGATGGGTATCGCACAGTGCCGTGACTTCAGCCCCCTCTACCTTCAGAATGTCGCCCAGATGGCCTCCGCCGCGCGCGCCTAAACCGATAAAACCCACGCGCACACGTTCCATTTTCGGCGTTCTAAGCCCCATGACAGTAGTTCCTGCAGCACCTTGGGCGCGCGCCAAGGTCGGCTTCAGTGTATGTGCGGCAGCCGCGCCGTATCCGGCCAAGGCTGATAATTTCAGAAAATCACGACGTGATGCTTTGTACGACATTTTTTCTCCCTGATTTTTGTCTGTTGGACAATTTCAATTAAAAACGATGCAGTATATTAAATCCTATGCGCCTATCAAGCAAGCGCAAACGCGGAATCGGTAAAGAGAGGGTGCGATTCAATAAAATTGAATCGCACCCCGAACTTCTCCACCTCTCACTAATTCCTATTAAATAACTGTCTTTCAGGTTATACTTTAAGCTGATTCTATTTCACACATAGGAGGAGTCGATATGCGCAGATTCACATGTGTCCCGCTCGCGTTTGCAGCAGCGCTTTGTTGCAACGGCAATGAGATCGGATATATAGAGAATTTCAGCTTGGCTGATGACCGGGCCGCGGCACTGGAAGAGCTGGTGCCGGGAACCGACGATTTCCACTATTTCCATGCCCTGCACGCGCAGAACACCGGCGACCGCGCCGCTTTCCAGAAGCATATGGACATCTGGATACGCGAGCGTAACGGCAATATCAACGAACGCGCCAGAGAGCTACTGAACCGCCAAGCTTTGCTGGACTATGAGCGCGAGCCGCAGAAAAGCTTGGATTACCTTATCGACCAAATAAGCTTGTCTTTCCCGCATTACCGAAAAACCGGCGAGCGGGTCAGCCACGCCCCTTCGACTCTTGACAACGCCATGTTCGACAAGGACAGACTTTTAAAAGCGGCATTGGAAAATTATCCGCGCAACCTGAAACGGCTTGAGGACGCCGCGCTGCCGCTGACAGCGGGTTTGAAAATCACTGACGAGCAGCGCCGCAACCTGCTGTCGCGTCTGCGCCGCCCTGATTTCCCGTCTGTGGCGGAACTGATCGCCGCAGACCTTGCGGCCAAAGACAGCCGCGGCTTCGGTTCGTTGCCGGTGCATAAGCTGTTGACGCAAGCACAGCTCGATGAACTGCTGCGGCTGATGCCGCGTCTGCGCAACGAGGCCGCTTTCGTCGAGGTTTATCTGGCCAAGCTGGTGCCGGAGGATGAGGCGGATCTCGACACCGATACTGCGGTCCGTGAGGCGTATTTCGACCGCTTGTGGAAATTCGTTGGAACACTCGCGCCAGCCCACAACTCGCTGAAAGCACATGTGCTGTACAACCGTCTGCGGCATGACCTGCGCAAGGGCGTGTTTGACCGTGCGCGTTTTTTGGAGTACGTGCGGCTGCCGCGCAAAGTGCACTACTTGCGGAAAGAGTACCGCGAAAAGGTGCCGCACAGCAACCAGTTCGCGCAACTGAACCGGGATTTCAAGCTGATCTCCCTGAGCCCGGTCCCGATCGAGGAGCCGCTGGTGCGGCGTTATCTGCTGGAGTTTTTCAAAGACGATGCCGATTTCTCCGCTTTCGCGCCGTACCTGCGTGATGATTTTTTGAAACCGCTCTTTGCCGAGGCCAAGGTTGTCAACGGCATCGGGTCGCCGCAGCAGTGGGCGTCGTGGCTGTCGCCCGATGCTTACAAGCGGCTGAAGGAGCGGGTGGACATTGATTTCGCTGATGATAACCCGGATGTGTTCCCGGGCGCCGGCAAGGTGGCGCTGAAAGCCCACGTCAAAAATGTGCAGTCGCTGTTCATCAAGATCTACGAGATCAACACTTTCAATTATTACTGCGAGACTGGCAAGCCGTTGAATCTCGCAATCAATCTGGACGGGCTGGTGGCTTCGGTGACGCGGCGGGCGGAGTTCAATGAACCGGCGGAACGCCGTGTGGAGCGCATGTTCGAACTGCCGGAGATCAAAGAGCCGGGTGTGTATGTGGTGGAGTTGATCGGCAACGGCAAGAGCAGCCGCGCGCTGGTGCAGAAGGGCAGGCTCGACGTTTTGCAGGATGTCACTGCCGCAGGCCACGCCTTTACTGCGCTGGACGAGCGCGGGCAGCAGATCCCGGGCATCGAGGCTTGGTTGGGCGGCAGGCTCTTCGCCGCTGATAAGAATGGCCGCGTGATCGTGCCGTTCAGCACCGCGCCGCGCGACGAGCGCATTGTCGTGCGGAAAGACGGGTTCTCTACACTGGTGCAATTCCAGCATCTGGCTGAGAGCTATCGTCTGAAAGCCGGGACGTACATTGACCGCGAAGCATTGATAAGGCGCGAAAAAGCCTTGATCGCAGTGCGTCCGGTTGTGACCCTTAATGGCCGTCCGGTCAGCCTGAAGCTGCTTGAGAAACCGCAACTCGTGGTGCGTTCTGTGGACTTGCGGGGTATTGTGACGGTACAGGAGTTTCCCGACCTTAAGTTGCGGGAGGATGCCGAGACGACGCAGGAGATCATGGTGCCTGAAAGCGCCACCTCCATCACGGTGATGTTGAAAGCCTCGATTCAGAATCTCAGCCTTAACCGCAAGCAGGATTTGTCGGACGCGGTCGTGTTCGAACTCAACGGTATCGAGCGCACGCAGGCCGTGTGCGACCTGCACGCCGGGAAGACCGCAGACGGGTATTTTGTGGAACTGCGCGGCAAGAACGGCGAGCCGCTGGCGGACGAGCCCTTGTGGTGCTCTTTCAAACACCGGTTTTTACGTGATGAGCTTCACGCCGAGTTGAAGACGGACAAGCAGGGCCGTGTCCGCCTCGGGGCGTTAGCCGAGCTTGAACGCTTCACTGTCCGCGCTCCCTCAGGTGCGACACAGACCTGGAACATCATGCGCGATTTCTGCGCGTACCCTTCGAGTTTGCACGGTAAGACCGGCGGGATTCTGCGGCTTCCGGTCAATCAAGATGTGGCGGCGGATGCCGCGAGCGAAGTTTCCCTGCTTGAGACGCGGCAAGGCGAGTTCGTCAGGGACTGGAACAAGGCGGTGTCGGTCAAAGACGGTTTTCTGGAACTGCGCGGATTGCCTGCCGGTGATTACTCTTTGTTTTTGAAGCCTGTGGGCACCGAACTGACGGTGCGCGTCACGCAGGGCGAGGAAGAGGGCGGCAGGGTGGTGTCGGAGCGCCGTGTCTTGGAACTGCCGCGGCTCGCGCCGCTGAACGTGACGTCTGTCGTGACGGGCAAGAAAACCGTGGCGGTGAGTCTGGCCAACGCCACGCCGTTTGCGCGTGTGCATCTTTTTGCCACCCGTTATCTGCCGGCCTATGATCTGGCGGGGCATTTGGGTTATTCGGGCCTGCTTGACCTGTCGCGGCAGTTACGGCGTCCGGCCAGGACTTTCTACGAGTCCGGGCGCGACATCGGCGACGAGTACCGCTATATTCTGGACCGGCAGCAGGCTCCGAAATATCCGGGCAACATGCTGGAGCGTCCGGGGCTGCTGCTCAATCCCTGGGCGTTGCGGGAGACCGAGGCTGATGCCGAGCGTCTGGCCGCTGGCAAGGCATACGCGGGCCGGAGCGCGGAGGTGGCCCAAGCCGCCTTGGCGGACAAAGCCGGTCCGGCGGAGAAATCCGCGCCGCCCGGCAGTTACGCAGCCCTAGACTTCCTGCGGCAACCCGGCGTGGCTATCCTGAATCTGAAGCCGGACAAGAACGGCAAGGTCGAGGTGTCGCTTGACGAGCTGAAAGGCCTGCCGTGTCTGCGCGTGATGGCTGTTGATCCCGCCGGTTCGGTGGTGCGCTGCGCGGTATTGGAAGACACGCCGATCAAGAGACGCGACTTGCGTCTGGCTAACGGACTTGACCCGCAAAAAACCTATGCGGAGCAGAAATTGGTCACGCTCTTGAAGACGAAGGCGGAGGTGGCTGTCGCGGATGTGACGACATCGCAATTCGAGAAATACGACACGGTGGGCAAGCTGTACCGCCTGATGGTCACCCTGAACCCGGACGCCACTTTCAATGAGTTCGCGTTCATCGCGGATTGGCCGGATTTGCCCGAAGCCGAACAGGAGCGCTTGTATTCCAAATACGCCTGCCATGAACTCTCTTTCTTCCTCTACCATAAGGATCCGGCCTTTTTCGAGAATGTGATCGCGCCGTATTTGAAAAACAAGAAAGACAAGACCTTTCTTGACCACTGGTTGCTTGGCGATGATCTCAAAGGGTATTTGGAGATGTGGCGTTTCGGTCGTCTGAATGCGATCGAGCGTGTGCTGCTGGGAAAAAGGTTGCGCGGGCAGGAGGCGTCGCTGCGGCGCGACACGCGGGAGCGCACCGAGCTGATCCCGCCAGACATGGAGGCGTTCAACCGCACGTTTGACACGGCGGTGCAGGTCAGCGCCATGAAAACGGCGGGCGGCGAAGCTGTTGAGAGCGAGTTATCCGCGATACGAGAAAAAGCTGATGCCGAAGGTGCGTTAAAGTTGGCCGAGTTTGGGTCGCGCAGGCGGTCGAATGCTACGGATGAGATGCGGCGACAGCCTATCGGACAAATGCGGGGAAAAGCGAGAGCTATGCCAGAGGCGGCGGCTTCGAGGTTGGCACCGCGCGCCGAGCAATTAGATGCTGTCGAACCTGCTGCTGCGCCGGTACCCTCCAAACCGTCTGCGGTTAAAGCGCCGGCCCCGGTCAGTGGGAAGAAGGAAAGGAAAATAGATCAGGACGGGTACGTCGGTGCTGACGCGCCTGCTGAAGAGACCTTCTTTATGGAGGACATGCGGGAAGCGCGTGAGGCGGTGCGGCGTTTTTACCAGAAAATGGCGAAGACTCAGGAACTGGCTGAGAACAACTATTACCACAGGCCCATCGAAGAGCACACCGCTGACTTGGCGCTGGTCAACCGCTTCTGGCGCGACTACGCCGAGCATGACAACAAGACGCATTTCTTGTCAGAGGCTTTCCCGGAGGCTACGACGGACTTCACGGAGATGATGATGGCGCTGGCGGTTCTGAACGTGCCGTTCAAGGCCGGGCAGCATACCCAGGCCACGGCGGGTTCCGGCTATACCCTGAAGGCGGGGTCTCCGCTGGTGTTTTTCCACCGTGAGATCCGCGAGGCCGAACGCGACCCGGCAGCGGGGCAGGTATTGGTGGCGCAGAATTTCTTCCGGGCCGATGACCGCGAGCGGTTCGAGAACAACGAGAAATTCGACAAGCTGGTGACTGACGAATTCCTGCCGCAAGTGGTTTACGGAGCGCAGGTGGTGCTTACCAACCCGACCGGCAACCGCCAGAAACTGGACGTGCTGCTGCAGATACCGTGGGGGGCGTTGCCGGTCAACAACGGCTTTTATACCCGGGGCTATTATGTCGTGCTGGAACCGTACAGCACACAGACGCAGGAGTATTTCTTCTATTTCCCGGCTACCGGCGTATTCCCGCATTACCAGGTGACGCTGTCTGCGGGCGGCAAGGTGATCGGCAGCGCCGCGCCATTCAGCTTCAACGTGGTGCCCAAACTCAGCCACACGGACAAGACCTCCTGGGCGTGGCTCTCGCAACACGGCAGTGACGACGAGGTTTTGGAGTTTCTGGGTTCCGCCAACCTTCACCGCATTGATTTGGTGGAGACGGCTTGGCGTATGAACAAACCCGATGATACATTCTTCAAGCGCGCGCTGTCGCTGCTGGAGGCGCGGCATTTTTACAATCACACGCTCTGGGGGTACAGCTTAAAGCATAATGCGCCAGGCGCGATCAGGGAGTATCTGCGGCACTCGCCATTTGCGAAGCGTTGCGGGCTTTGGCTGGATTCGCCGTTGCTGCGGCTCGATCCGGTCGAGCGTTTCGACTACCAGCATCTGGAATACTCGCCGCTGGTCAACCCTCGGGCGCATCAGGTCGGCGAGAAACGTACGATCCTCAACAAATCCCTGTTGAAACAGTATCAGCGCTTCATGAAGACGCTCAGTTACAAGCCGCGTCTGGATACTGAAGACATGTTGACCATAGCCTGTTACATGGCCATGCAGGACCGCGCAGACGAAGCGCTGCGGTGGTACGGGCGGGTTGACCGCGCTGCCGTGCCTTCGCAATTGCAGTGCGACTACATGGAGGCTTATCTGGCATTTTACACCGGCGACATCGAGAAGGCCGGGGCGCTGGCCGCCAAACACGCCGGGCACGGTGTCAAGCGCTGGCGTGACCGCTTCGCGCAGGTGCTGGCGCAGATCGGCGAGATCAGCGGCAAGGGCGCTGCGGTTGTGGACGGCGAGGATCGCGAGCAGGCGCAAGGGGCGCTGGCGGCCACGGAGCCGGTCTTGGAGCTGCAGGTCGAGGCCGGTCAGGTCAGGCTGGATGCGCGGAACGTCAAAGAGTGCCGGCTCAACTTCTATCCCATGGATATTGAACTGCTCTTTTCGCGCAACCCCTTCATGCAGGAGGGAGCGGCGCAGTTCTCATACATACGCCCTGTGCTCGTCAAGGACATCGCGATACCCGGAGACGGGGAAGCTGTGAGCTTTGACCTGCCGCCGGAGTTCAAGTCCCGCAACGTGATGGTCGAGGCGGTGGCGGGCGGTGTCCGCAAGGCTCAGGCGTATTACGCCAACACGCTGAAGGTGCAGATGATCGAGAGTTACGGGCAGTTGCAAGTGACCCATGCCGAAAGCGGCAAGGCGGTTCCCGGCGCCTACGTCAAGGTTTACGCCAAGCAGGGTAACGGCAGCGTTAAATTCTGCAAGGACGGTTACACCGATCTGCGCGGGAGATTTGACTACGCCTCGCTCAATGCCGACGATATGGAGGTGGCGTTGCGTCTGTCTGTGTTGGTATTGAGCGAAGAGTTTGGCGCGGTGGTGCGCGAAGCCGCGCCGCCGAAGAGGTGAGCGCAGAAGTGGGGGAGTCATTAGTGCATTAGTGCGTTAGTTCATTAGTGCGTTAGTGCGTTAGTGCGGGGGTGGTAGGGACGGTTTCACCGAAACCGCTGCGGACCATAACTATTCGCTCTTCACTGTCACTTCTTTCTCTTTTTCCCTCTTCTCTTTTTTTCCTCTCTTTCGATCCCGCTAGCGATGCCTCAGACCGAAAAGGGGCAAGCGTCTGCTTGCCCGGACGAGCAGACGCTCGTTCCTCCCTTACAGCCCCACAGCCTTAACACCCACCAGCGGGCATCCGCCCGCTCCCGACTTTTTACCTCTCACCTTTTACTTATTTAATTCCTCCCCGCCTAAGCGAAGCTACCGGAAATCATGTCAATCATGTAATCCTATCAAAAACTGCCGGACCACGCCTAAGATATTTTAAAATCATGTCTCCCGCCCTTTCCAACTGCAGGGCCAGAGGCACTACTGAACCCTGATCCCTCGTGCGATATAACGAAGTTGAGTCGCACTTCTTTTCAGGTCCCACCTAAAACCAGTTGCTGAACCGTTTCCATAGCAGTATCATTTTCTGCGTTGGCGTCATGAAATTTTCGTCAATATTGCGGGACTTAAAATAAAACAAAAATGAGGCGAAAATGAAAACTCGGGCATTTGCTTTGTTGGCGGTGATGGCAAGTTCATGTTTGTGTGCTGATGAACTGTCTGACTTGAAAAAGGAAGTTGATTCGCTGAGGCGGGAGGTTGCTGAACTGCGGAGTCTTGTGAAGGGCGGAACAGCGCAAAATGCGGCAGCCCCCAAGGAGGATCGCAAGGCTAGAATACGGAAAAGGTTCGCAGAAGACAGACAGACTTACAGCAGCGAACAGCTCCGTGAAATAGAAGCGCTTTATCAATCTGCCAACAGCGATTTGAAAAGCCCTGAAGCAAAAGAGGCGTTGCAACAACTGATTGAAAAATACCCGAAGGCGAATCGGACCGGTTGCGCCGTGCAGTATATGGGGCAGATATGCAAAGGCGAGGAAAAGGAAAAATACCTGCGCATGGCAATCAAGGATTTTGGAGATTGCTATTATGGCAGCGGCGTTCAGGTCGGCGCTTATGCCAGACTCTATTTGGCTTATTACTACAAAGAGATCGGGAAGGAAAAAGAGGCGAAGGCGCTCTTAGATGAAATCAGGAATGATTATCCCGACGCGGTCAATCACAAGGGCAAACTCCTGATAGACTTGTTACCTCAATAGCGGCCCCACACTAATGCACTAATGCGGGCAAAGCCCGCAATCCAAAGGCTGTAAGACTGTGAGGCTGTACGGCTGTACGGCACTAATGAGCCGCCCCCTACCCTATCAATTCTGAAACATCCGGCTCGGCGAACCGTCCCTACCGATGGCCGGAACGATCAGACCATTTCTTCCAGAAAGATAAACTTGTAGCCTTGCTTTTGCAGCGTCTTGGCAACAAGCATTTCCTTTTCCATGTAGTCCGGCTGATAAGCTAGATAATCCTTGAAGAAATACTGCTCGTGATTGCCGTAACCGACGAACTCGGCATCGGAGACCGCGGCGATATCGCCCGGCAGGTCTTCGAGTTTCTGGAGGTTGAGACATGTCATCGGACGCGTGCAGAAATCCCGGAAGCGCATCCCTGTCACAGGATCATAGATAAACTTGTTAAACTTGCGCGTCGCCTTATTCTGCTCATCGCTGATATGGTTGTAGCCGCAGACCGATGCCGAGATCGCGACATCGTTCGACACGCGTGTATAGAGCGCGGTCTCCGGCTTACGGTTGTTTTCAAGGCGCATGCCGTGTCCGTATGGGAGCACTTCGCGGTCGTTGTTATAGGCATAACGTTTGCCGACCGTCGCATATGTGATCTTTATGCCGCCGTCGGCAAGCGCCCTTACGCCGTCTTTGGAGATCGGCACCCAGTGCGGGATGCTGGCGCGCGCGAACATGTTGTCGCCGGCAAAGCGTCCGACTTCTTTGCGTGTCATCCCGAGGCACTTCGCGACATCGGAATATTCCGCGTTGATCCACGGGTAGTCCGGAAACTCTTGGAACGAGTGGAACCCGAACTTGAGCCACGCTGCCGCGCTCTGGAACTGGGACTTGTACGTATCGGGCATATCCGCTAACGAGAACTCATCCATCCCATAGAAGAAATCAGTGCGGTAGAAGAGGTTCAATTGGACTTTCAGACCGGTAGCATCATGGATCTTCTTGAAACCGCCAAGGAACGGGTTGTCGAAGATCGACTTCGGACGCTGCCGCGCGATGTCTCGTAGGAACCAGATCACGTCGTCGACATATTTGCAAGCGTGCTTGCCCTTGAGTGCGCCGTCTTGCACGACCGCATTTGGCATCACCGGAGGCAGTTCTTCGAGTGCGGCGAACCGCTTTTTCGTGATTGCCCGCGATGCATTTTCCGTTGCGCAGCCTGCCACCGTCATCGCGACACCCGCCGAGCCGAATTTCAGGAAATCTCTTCTCTTCATACCGTCACTCTTTCCTTAGCGTAATTGATTTGCAGGGATTTTACCCGTTTGCTTCGAGTGCTATTGTCATTGAGCGCCATTATTAGTGCCTTACGACTCAACAAGCATGATAAAAAATAAGTTGTTTCTCACACGAAAACACGGGTGCGGTTTTACTTCGTTGCACCGCACCTAGGATTCAGGAGCCAGGGTTCTGGGTTCAGGCTTGTTTTGCAACGATTTACGTAGTAACGCCCTTCCTATTGTGGTGCCCTCAAAACTGGAGACACACAACTGCTTGTCATAATCACCATAAAAGGTTGCCGCGCAACACCTGACCCCTGAACCCTTTGACCTTTTGCGATTCAACTTTATTGAATCGCACCCTGAAAACACGGAGGTCACGAAGGAAAGTAATGGTTGCCATAGAAAAACCTTTGTGTCCTTTAAGCCTTTGTGTGTGATTGAATTGGGTTGCGGGCTCCGCCCGCGTTAGAATTTCGATGGCTAGTTATGGGCGACGGATGCTTCGGCACTCCGGGTCGAATGGCTCCGGCGGCAGGATTCGAACCTGCGACCAATTGGTTAACAGCCAACTGCGCTACCACTGCGCTACGCCGGAACAAGCGGATGTGCCGCGCTTTCGAGGCACAAAACGGACAGAAATTTACTTTATAGCGCCTGACTTGTCAATGACATTAAGAGCCAAACTATCCCCATTTTTTAAAAACTGACGCAAACAGAGGTTCAAGGGCATTGATCTTGGGTTGGGCACAGACACATCAACACACGCCCTAAAAGGGCGTGATCATTACCTTCGCCACTGAATTACCTATAGACGAAGTCATTTGATTGTCACCAACCGTGAAGGTTGAAACGGCTTGGTAGTGTTGTCAAAGATACGAGGCAAGTTTATAGTGTCTCAAACCATGTTTTGATCTTCTGCGCCATGAGGTATCGACGCTGTTCAAGAAAATCGTCGTAGCCAAGGACTTCACCATCCAACATGCTTTCCGGGATGCAACTCATCCGAAGGTTAGCGCGCATGTCATTCTCGACCGTAATCCCGCCGTATTTCTGTTTGCCCCCACGGCACTGGTCGGCCAATTCCTGAAAGTACACCTCTGGAGACTTATCTCCGATGGCAATGTTGATCTCGCTCTGTGCGAGAACGTAGTTGGCGATCTGGTTGTACTTGCCTCTGGATAAACCCATCGATCTGAGGTGTTTCTTCGGGTAGACATGATGAACGTCGCTACGGTTCATCAGGAGATCCCCAACGGTTATGTCACGGGAAAGGAAACCTTTATCACCAAGCTTCATCTGTGCGGCCTGATACGCTAGGAAGTACGGGCTCTGTGAAGACGAGGTGTCCATAAGTTGTGGGAGCATTCCGGTCCAGAAGCTCTCTGGCAACTCGTTTTCAATCACGGCGGTGGTGTACGATACCAGGCCGCGGGCTTCGACTTGACGGATGTCGTAGTCGAAGGCTGTTTCTGGGCTGCCGGTGTAGAGGCGGCCTGCCTATTCGGGGAATGAAAGAGCCTGTTTGAGATACTTCATACGGCTCTCCCGAAAAACAAAAACCCACCAAATTTGAGCATGTCCCGAAGGACAGAGGCTTGGTGGGTTTGCTGGCAACAATGTACCACAATGCCGGTGGTTGTCAACCTCCGCCGCAAAGAAATATCCTCATTCCCAAAACGCATGGCACCAATATATCCGCTCGTATCCGTGAAATCGAGTGTAAAACCTATTTTTCTTGGCGCTCCTGGCATCTTGGCGGTTCATCAGCGGACGCATCAGGGAGGCGTCCTTACCAACTATCAGCCTATAAAAGGCGACCAAATGCCACTATAGTTGGCTACATGAAATCCGACAGCTCTCTTTGGGTTCAATGTCGCGCCGCATGGAACTGCCGCCCGGCGGGATTAGGACCGGACAAGGCTGACGGCCACGCCGCAAGCGTTCCAGATCAGCCAGCAACTGCTTCCAATCCTGAGGACGATACCGCGCATCCTTGGCCAGCATCTTCTCTAAAAGCAAAGCGAACGGCCCACCCGCGTCATCGGCGAAACGGCGCACGTCCGGCGCCTGCTTTTCGCCGACATGGGCAAGCATCACATCTTCGTCACTCTTTTCCGTGAAAAGCAGTCTGCCGGTCAGCAGATGATACAGCGACGCACCTAAAGCGTATATGTCCGAACGGCAGTCCAGCGCCGTATTGCCGTAAATCTGTTCCGGCGACATGTATGCCGGCGTGCCCAGAATCTCGTCCTCCGCTTCATTACGGTCTTCACCTTTGACCAAGTTCATCGACCGGCATAAACCGAGGTCCGTCACCTTGACCGTACCATCGGCATCAACCATGATGTTGTCCGGTTTGATGTCGCAATGCACCATCTTGAAGTGCGACCAGGCATAATCCATAGCCACCGCCACGCTCTCCGCTATCGTCACCGCGTCTTCGGCAGAAAGCCTGCCCTTGCGGCGCACAAGGTCGCCCATGGTATAACCCTCGACCAGTTCCATCACGAAATAATAAACCCCGTCAGAAAAGTTCGCGTCGTATATCTGGACAATGCCGGGGTGTTTGAGATTGGCCGCAGCCTTGGCCTCTTGGCGGAACCGCTGCACGTCATCCGGATCAGCAGCGAAATCCTTGGAGAGTATCTTCACCGCGACATGGCGGTCGAGCGACACTTGACGCCCCCGCCACACTGCGGACATGCCGCCACGCCCGATCACATCGATCAGGTCTAAGTTCGGCAACGACAGAGCCACATCATCCTTCATCGCGCCAGCGCTCCTTCCTCACGACAAGTCGTACACAACCTCACGCTCTCACCCTTGTATTCCACCCCAGCACTCTCCAGTTACTCCTCGTTCTCCCTGTATTGGCGCAGCTTGCGGTGCAAGGTCCGCCTGCTGATGCCGAGTTCCTCGGCAGCTCGAGTGCGGTTGCCGTTGTTTTTCTCCAACACCGCCATGATCTTGCAGCGCTCGGCATCAGCCAAAGAACCCGACGCAAGTATCGCCGAGCGCCCGTAAGATGTTGTTGTCCCCTTCACCGCCTCGCGTATATTGGCGGGCACATCCCGCGCCGAAAGCTTGTCCGAGCGCGACAGCACCACCATCTTCTCGATGGTGTTGCGCAGTTCGCGCACATTGCCGGGCCAAGCGTATGCCGACAGCAGGCTAAGCGCATCCGCCGTGAAACCCTCGATGTTTTTGCCGTTCTTTTCGCAATACTCCTGCAGGAACTTACCCGCCAGCAGCGGTATGTCACCCGTGCGTTCGGCTAGCGGCGGCAGGGTTATGTCAACCACGTTGAGGCGGAAAAAAAGATCCTCGCGGAACTTGCCTTGTTTCACATGTTCCCGCAGGTCGCGGTTTGTGGCGGCGATGATCCTGATATCCACCTCGATGGTCTCGTCGCCGCCGACGCGTTCGAACGTGCGCTCCTCCAGCACCCGCAGCAACTTAACCTGTATCGAGGGGTCCACCTCTGATATCTCGTCCAAGAACAAGGTGCCGCCGTCCGCCATTTCGAAGCGCCCTTTACGCTGTGCGGTAGCCCCCGTGAAAGCCCCTTTTTCATGCCCGAAAAGCTCGCTCTCCAAAAGCGTGGGCGACAGCGCCGCACAGTGCACCGCCACGAAAGGCCCCTTGCTGCGTTGGCTGAGCCTGTGAATCGCCTGCGCCACCAGTTCCTTGCCCGTGCCGCTAGGCCCCTGTATCAGCACCGATGCCATAGTCGGCGCGGTCTGTCTGATCACTTCGAAAACATGGCGCATGGCTTCCGACTCCCCGACGATGTTCTCCATGCCGAACTTCTCGTCCAACTGGCTCTCCAGCGTCTTGACCTTCTTCTCCAGATCCCTGGACTTCAACGCGCGCGCCACCAGCATATCCAGATGATCCAGGTTGATCGGCTTGGTCAGAAAATCATAAGCCCCCTGCTTCATGGCCTCAACCGCGGTTTCAACCGAGCCGTAGGCGGTCAGCAGGATGCAGACCGTCTGCGGGCTTTGGCCGTGAACGCGCCGGAGCAACCCCAGACCGTCAGTGCCCGGCATACGCAGGTCCGTGAGCAACACGTCCACCGGCGCTTCGGTGCCCAGTATCTTCAGCGCGGCCTCGGCGCTTTCGGCAGTCTTAACCGTGTAGTTTCTTTGCAACGCGCGCTGCAATCCGTCGCGCGTGTTCTTATCGTCGTCCACCACCAACACAACAGGTTTTCCCGACATGTCATTTCCCCGTATTCAAAAGTCTCACTCGTCGTTCACTGCGCGGCAGTCGGATTTTGAAGCAGGTCCCTTCGCCGGGCTTGCTCAAAACCTCAATCTCGCCGCCATGCTCTTCCACAATCCTTTGCACGATCATCAGTCCCAAGCCGGTACCTGTTGCCTTTGTCGTATGGTAAGGCTCAAACACACGCCCCATATCCTCGGACTTGATGCCGCCGCCTGAGTCCATAAAAGCGATCTCCACAAAAACATCCCCCACAGAGAAAACCACCTTGAGCGTGCCGCCGTCCGGCATGGCGTCCAGCGCGTTCTTGATCAGGTTGAAGAAGACCTGCTTGATCTGCGCACGGTCTAGATGCACCGTCGGTATTTCAGCGGGGATATCCACAGAAACCGCGATTCGCCGGTTCTCAAAATCTTTCTCCAGTAACTGCAGAGTCTCTTGCAGGACCCCGGTCGGCACCTCAGGCTCCAACACAGGTTTATTCGGTCTGACAGCACGCAGGAATTGAGTGATGATCGTATCCAGACGCTCGACCTCCACACGCGCGACGCTTACCAGGTTCTCAAGCTCGCCGCGCTTCTCGTCGTCCGGCAGCGTTCGCAATTCGCGCGCCAAAAGCTGCAAGTGTATATTCAAAGCGTTGAGCGGGTTGCCGATCTCGTGCGCCACGCCGGCGGCAAGCAGTTTCACCGCGTTAAAACGCTCGCTCTCAATGGCGTTGGCCTCCTGCTGCCGGTCGCTCGTGACATCACGCAGCAACACCAGCACACCCTTTTCGACCAGTCCTTTCTCATCAAGCGGCGCGGCATACACGCTGAGGAAACGGCGCTCTGGGTATGAAATTTCGATCTCCCGTGTCACCATCCGCGCCCAGCCGTCCATGGTCTCCGGTATGTCCAACAGGTGTTCCCAATCCCATTCACGCAGAAAACGCATGACCGAGCGCCCCTTGACTTTGGCAAACTCGAAACCGGCCAGCTTCTCAGCCGCGCGATTGGCGTAAAGCAAGCGTCCGTCATTATCGATCACGATCACGCCTTCCTGAATCGTCTGGAAGATCGTCTCAAGAAACCCGCGCTCCTGCGCCAGCCGCAACAATTGCGCCTGCAGGCTCTCGGGCGCCAACTTGTCGAGCCGCGCCACCAGTCTGTCAAAAAATCCCGCACTCATCGTGAATCACCTTTTGACTGTGACAATTTTGCCCATATCATACCCGCGCCGCCCCGTTCCGGCAAGTGCAATCCTGAATCACGGGGGGTGTGGTTTTACTTCGTTGCACCGCACCTAGGATTCGGGAGCCAGGGTTCAGGCTTGTTTTGCAACGACTTACGCAGTAACGCCATTCCTATTGTGGTGCCCTCAAAACTGGAGACACACAACTGCTTGTCATAATCGCCATAAAAGGTTGCCGCGCAACCCCTGACCCCTGAACCCTTTGACCTTTTGCGATTCAACTTTATTGAATCGTACCCAATCACGGGTGTGTTTCAATCATAATCTTGATTAAGGCATCTGCACACCGTTATACTGTCACCATGAAAGCCAGTTTGGACGGTTACGGGCAAAATAAATTGAGGATAACAACCATGGCAAACCAGCACACACCTTTAATCACCGGCGTTTTTTGCGTTTTCCTGCTTGCGCACGCTTTCCGCGCCGACGCCCAAGCGCAACCGCAACCAGCCGCATCCCACCCGCAACGTGTCTGGACTTCTGTCAACGGCAACACCGTACAGGCCGCCTTCGAACGTGAAGAGGACGGAAAAATCTTTCTCAAGCGCCCCGACGGTTCGATCGTGGCCACCACCCGCGCCAAACTCTCGCCAAATGATCTGGCCTGGATCGACGCCGTCAACAACCCCGCGCAGGCACAGGCGGAAAAAACCCTTTCGTTCACCAAAGCCACAATCTCCGAGACGAACAACATGGAGCATTACCGCAAGGTGCGCCGCCTGATCATCCGGACCTATGCCAACCTCACCAACAATGACCGTGATGACAAGATGCTGGCATTTCTGGAACGCGACGCTTTGCCAATATTCGGCTGGGGCTTCGTCGGCTCACAGTGCTACATGACACCCGCAGGCAAGAAAGGCAAGGTCAAAGAGATGTATTTCCGCCCGCAGGAGCCGGTGCCGTTGCGCGAGGCGGTTCAAATGATGCGCGACAAATTCACCATCGTGATGCCCGACCCGGTGCTGGTCAAGCAGGTGGCTTACTACGGCGGACAGGCTTGGGAGCTGCAGAACCCGCCGGATTACCTCTCGCGCGTCTTGCTGCTGGTGGATGAGTCGAACGGCAATATCAAACGCTTCGACATCCACTTCCCGCGTCCGAATTGAAAACCGCCTTTTGCGCCGCCTCATGCACCTGCCGCGGCGTCACCCCCGCTTCACGCGCCAGTGCCGCGCAAACGTCATGCTCGGGCATTGCAATGACCCGCTCACCCCGCAACAGACCGATCTTCACCGGCACCGCACCATAAGGCGTAGCTACCTCTGTCACGCTCCGCTCCAGCGTCTCACGCTCGACCGTATACCAGCGGATGCCAAAGGTCGTGGTGGAGCGGAAAATCTTGTCACGCATATCGGCAGCAGCGGCGGCACACGCCAAAACGCTCAAGACTGTTCCCGGCCGCCCTTTCTTCATCGTAACCGGCGTGTGCCATACATCCAGCGCACCCATTTCCAAAAGGTCGCTGGCCAGCGCGCCCAGCCACTCCGGGTTGCAGTCATCCAGATTACACTCCAAGACCACTGCCTTTGTTGAAGGCACGGTTTCGTCCGCCGCCTCCGCCAGCGTGGCCCGCAGCACATTCGGCCGGCCTTTGAGCTTAAAGTGGCCGAAGCCGAAGGCGTTTTTGAGCGGACAAAGTTCCGCAGGCACTTTCTCCATAGTTCGCGTCAAAACACGCAACAGCGCCGCGCCGGTCGGCGTGACCAGTTCGAAAGGTTCGTCGGTTTGCGTCACCACCATGCCACGCAGCAACTCCTGTGTGGCGGGCGCAGGATTGGGCATCGCGCCGTGGGCGCAATTGATGGTGCCGACCCCCGCAGGCAACGGGCCGCATGAAACGCCGCAAACCCCCAACTGCTCAAGCGCCAGGCATGTGCCGACAATGTCCGCCACCGAGTCCCAAGCGCCCACCTCATGAAAATGTACCGTCTCCGGCGTCTTGCCGTGTATCTTGGCTTCAGCCACAGCCAGCTCGCGAAAAACCTCCAGCGCAAGACGCCGCGTCTTTTCGCTCAGTGGAGAGCTTTCAAGCAGCGCGGCAATCTCCGGCAAGCCGCGATGTTCATGACCGCCGTGGTCATGGTTATGTCCGTGCGCGTGACCATGGTCATGAGAATGCTCGTGCGCATGGTCGTGGTCGTGTGAGTGAGCGTGCCCGTGCGCATGGTCGTGTGAATGTGCATGATGGTCGTGTGAATGCTCATGCCCATGTGAATGGTCGTGGTCGTGACCGTGTGAGTGAACCCCGTGCGCGTGCGCGTCCGGCCATTCGCGGTCATCGTGATCGTGCCGGCCATGCGCATGGACTTCTACCCGCAGCCCGTTTAATCCGGCATCAGCAGCGGCAGAAACTTTAAAATGCAAATTTTCAGGGAAAAAACCGTTGATCGTTTTCTCGATGGCCGGAATGTCCGCGCCCAAACCAGCCAAGGCCGCGAGCATCATGTCGCCGCTGGCACCGCCCACACTGTCGAACCGCAAATAAGTTTTTTTCATGCGTATAGCTTACAAAGTCGCGCATATATTTTACAACCCGAAAAGTCCGCTGCGTAACGGGCAGGGTGCGGTTTTACTTCGTTGCACCGCACCTAGGATTCAGGAGCATGGGTTCAGGGGAAGAGGTAAGAAGTAAAAGGTAAGAGGTAAAAAGTAGGCAGCGCGGGTGTCCCCGCCCGTGCAAACGCGGAGTCAGGAGCTGGGGACGGCTCGGCGAGCCGTCCATGGTGAGTGGTAAGCGGTAAGTGGTCTGGAGGCGGGCGTCCTCGCCCGCTGGGAGATACTATGCTGGCGTGTGATCAACTGCTAATCTAATGCGAACGAGGTTTGGGCCTTCTGCCCGAACCCACAAACACGTAACGAAAGGAAGCAT
>Ga0255347_1002546_pt1 | contig 25624 bp, 25 predicted proteins | sample wastewater_treat_2_FD_192479 | JGI IMG/M metagenome (GOLD analysis project Ga0255347, IMG submission 192479) | Wastewater microbial communities from Lulu Island WWTP, Vancouver, Canada - plant24 | ecosystem: Engineered > WWTP > Wastewater > Unclassified | place: Canada: Vancouver, British...
ACAAAAACTGAAACTCTTCCTGGACAATATCCAGGTTGATGAATTTAAATACACGCTACGCTGAACAACCGAGTGTTAACGATGTCCTGGCACATAAATCTGTTAACGATGTCTTGGCACTCAATAATTAGTCAATACAAAAATATAATACTCCCCAAAAACTGGACAGATGAATAAGGTGCATGTTAGTCTGCCCCCCCTTGAAAAGGAAAAGAGACATGGCGAAGAGCGTGCGAAGAAAAGCCCACCCAATGCCATCGATGACTTGTAGCGGATTATTTTCAATCTAAATGGGAAAACGTGAAAATAATTCATCTTTGATCGTTTCAAAAAAAACGTTATCAACCTGGAATAACTTTCACCACGAACTTTCTTGTCCGCGGTCCGTCAAATTCGCAGAAAAAGATAGACTGCCACGCGCCCAGTACCAGATGTCCGTTTTCGATGATCACCAGTTCGGAGGCTCCGATGAGCGACGACTTGACATGCGCTGCTGAATTTCCCTCCATGTGTCGGTAATGAGCGGATAAAGGAACACTTCTGTCGAGCGCCGCGATAATATCGTGCGGCACATCGGGATCGGCGTTTTCATTGATAGTAATTGCTGCTGTGGTATGAGGGGTGTAGAGCAGACAAACACCGGCCTGTACGCCTTCATTCCGGACAATCCTTTGCACGGATGCGGTGATGTCAATCATCTCCATGCGGGACGATGTCTTCAGAGATTCTTCTTTCATGGCGCTTGCACATCCATTCTTTCGCGGATCGCCACGTAAATATCGTTGATGATTTGTTCGGAAAGAATCCGCATCGCCCGGCTCGCCGCCTGGCTGTATCCCCCGGGAGACGCATCCGGCAGAGGTTCTTCCCGGACGTATTTATTTTGAAAAATTAAATTTTTACCCATTTCTTTTTCACCTCTGTCTTCCAGCGACAGGGCGATACGGATAACCGCTGTATTTTCTTTTATTCCCATGTTCAGGTAAAATTCTTCGATATCCCCGGAAAGGACAAATCGTCCGTCATTCGGTTCATAACGTGAAAAAACCGCTCCAAAAAGTCCGCTCTCCCTTGCGTCGCGCAACAGACTATCGGCCAGCATATCCGCCGGGTTCACCGCCCACCGGGAATAATTGAAGGAATCGAAGCTGTGCGGACCTTTACGAAAAATAGAACCGTCCCCTTTGTTCCCTTTATTGTTTCATGCAAATACTTTTATATGCCTGCGAATTTGAATGGTTCCGTTTCCTTGAATTCTTTTACCACATTGCTGGCGTAGACTTCATTATTGACTAAAGATAATTTTTTACTTTTTGCTTTTTCTGAAAAATCAACATCTTTCAAATCTACCCAAAAGACATTAGGCGTTAATGCGCTTTCAAAATAATAAACTTTATTTTTCTGGTCTGAAACCGTTCTCCATTGCGTGCTGGAAATATTGGGTTGCGATGGCGTGGAAATTCCCAATGGCACCGAGCAATTCCTGATCACACTGAATACACTGGCAATGGCAACGCGCGGATTATCGGTTTTGGGGATTGCATTGATATAAAATGATGCTCTTACAAATCGGTCAGCAGCCCTGTTAGTTCCCGGTAACATCAACGTCCCGCCGATCTGTTTCCAGTATTCATCAAGCGCCAATTGCTTGTCGTATATCGGTGAATTGGTCATGACTTGATAAGACGCGTTGTGATGGATGACAAGTTTCCCTTTCAAATATTCGAGTATCGCGCTGTCACCTGAAGCATCCGATATGGACAGGTGAAGCGTTGCGGTCAGATTGCTTCCGGGCATTTTATCCGAATAGACGGCAAAAGGTTCTTTGGACAGAGAATCAACAGCTTCTTGTACGGTGGTAAAATTATCGAGGACATATTGCAACCAGGCGCCGACGGATATTCCGGTTTTTGTTAAATCAATTTTAGGATATTCCGATTCGGCCAGCCATAGCAGGTTGGCGACCAATCCTTTTTCATTCATTCCGTCGGTGCTGCCGTTATCGCCAAATGAGGCAACCACACTTCCGTATTTGGAAATCCATTTTGCGGTAGTCGGTCCGGTTGCTCCGTCGCGATGCATGCCTCTGGGGAAAAGCCATAAATTACTTTTAGTGTCTTCCTGCCAGTCCATGGATCTGGCCGTGATGATCATACCATTCGGTCCGCGATATAAAACTCTTGTGCAGGCTGATGCCGCGTAAACCTGCAATAGAAAAAATGCAATTACCAATAAAAAAAGTCTTGTTTTGTTTTTCATAATTTTCATCCTTGATCATTGAATATTTGTCTTAATTTTGGAGAATTAAGGGGACATAACACTTAATTCATTTCACCCGCTTCTTCTTTGGCCCGGGCTTTTGCCGCTGTAACATACGCCCCGTCAGTTTTTGAATTTTCTTCATAAAATCATCATTACCTAAAGGGCGTCCGGTTCTCGTTGATCTTCTTACTTTATCTATATCTTCTTTCGATTCGTTCATCCAGATATGTCTGCCAATCTTTCACCAAACCATATAAGTTCCTGCTTTTGACAAGTGAGTTCATCTCTTTTTAATATCTCCGACATGAAATGCCGCGGAAGACCACTTGTACTGCCAGGCATGCTTCACCATTCCCGCGTTAACGAGATTGTTCTCCACATAACTTACCGCAGCCAGCAAATGACGTTCATCAAGAACGCATGAACCAAATCTCCCCTGAAACAGATAGCCTCGCACGTTATCGCCGAAATTCTTCATTCGGGTATATCGTTTATGAGCTTCACCAAATCCCTGCGATAATGATGTTTCCTTATGCGGCACTGCAACAAAATGAACGTGGTTGGTCATCAGGCACCAGGCAAGAATTTCCAGATCATGCCTCTCGGCTTCTTCCTTGATGATTCGCAGGTATTGATTTCTGTTACTGTCGTTTTTGAAGATAACGATGGAACGCACGCCGCGCTGCGTAATATGATGAGGATAATCTACTGCGACTATTCTGGCTATTCTAGGCATAGCTGATATTTAAATCATTTTTACGAGCCAGCCAAAACAATTAAGTGTTATGTCCCCCGAAATCAGCCAATGCAGCAGAGGCCTGCCGTTCAAGATATGCAGGACTTTCGCCAAAGCCGATTTCATGCGGGTACCTTTTCCCGCCGCGAGAATCACCGCACAAAATTTCTGTTCGTTCACTGAATCAACCTTTCTGTTTCCATTGTCATACCGGCTCAGGCCGGTATCCAGTTTTTCAAATTTTATCTAATTTTATCCTTCAGGCTCGCCTCCAGAATGCGAAATCCGTTTTCCACATAATACTTTCTTTCAGATACATCAAGCAGCGAACCCAGCTTGACGGAAAAGTCTTTTCTACCCAACTTTCCCAGCTCCGCAAGTAACTTGGCAATCGTTTCATTACCGGCATTCAAAATGATGCCGCGTCTGACCATAAACTCCATATCGTACGCATCGCGTATTTCCCGCCGGTCAAGAAAAGCTGCGATTTTCGATGTCATCATATCTTCCAGCGATACGGTTTTCAACAAAACTTGAGCGGTAGAGTGTGGACTGTAAGCAATGATTGTTTCCGTTTTGACTTTTCTTATTGTTTTTCTTATTTCGATTTTCAGCGCTCGCGGAAACTGATGCGATTTCAATTCAAAGAGGATTGTATAATGTTTGTTGGCGGAATCGGTAATTGTGTAAAACTGCTCCAGATATTTTTCCATCCGTTGATAAAGTTTTGTCCAATCCATCTCTCGGGCGACCCAGAAATCCAGATCAACCGAATAACGATTCAAGCCATGGCACAAGCGTAACATCGTACCGCCGCCAAAAATCAAGTTGGTCAGGAATCGCCCGCTCTGAAGCCTGCTCAGAACATCCAGTTCAAATTGCTCATGTTGAATCAAATCCCGCATAATCTGTTCACCGTCTCTTTTGTTTTTTGCGGATAGCTTTTCAGGATGTTTTTGAGCTTCTTTTCATCCAGTTTCTTCAGATCCAGCGAATCAACATCAAACTTATACTTGCCGAACGAGTAAAGATAAGCGGCATCCATAAACGCTTTTTCTTTAGTGGCTATAAAAAAACCATCCGTTTTGACGAAATCCCCGTAATATCGTTCCTGCATCTTAATATAATTGAAGACAGCGTCCCCGACATTGTAAGCAATCGAACGTTTCAGGCAGATACTTTCCTGATAATTTTTCTGCGTCTGTGTCGTGATATCATAATAGGACAGAGCAGACATCAGGGAAATGTAGGAAGGCACTTGGAGAATATTGGCGATTTTGAAGAAATCCTGACGATTAAGATTTTCCCACTTCCAAGCGGTTGTGTAAAAACCGTTCTTCAACCGGACAAGAATGCCCTGACGTACATAGCGGCTGCACAATACACGGGCGGAGGCTGCTTGAATTCCCAAACTCTGCGCCACATCTTCGAGCGTGAAGTAGGTTTTTCTGCTCAATGTCTGCAATTCTGTTATATTTTTACTAAGCATATATAATTATCACTTTTGTTAATTATATATGCTCTTAAGAATTTTGCAAGCCCGATATTGGAACTGCGTGCAAGCGCCTTTCCCGGCTGTCGTAAAAAAACGGTTGGAAGAAATTATTCATTGAGAAATAGAAGGTTTTCAATCCGCCCTATTTGAGCCTTTGCGAGGAACAAAATAACGAATCAACCCCAAAACATGCACGAAACAATACGTCGGAGCATTATTGAAAACTGGTATGGCGTCCCCAGATTTTGCTGCTAACGAAAAATAGAACCGTCCCCTTTATTCCGGCGGTCGATCCGTCCGGCACGTCCACCCGTGGCAGCGACTTCCGTTCCGTCGTCACCTTCGGCTTCGATTCGCAGCGGATGGTCTTCCCCTGCATGCACGCCTGGATCAAGCGCCGTTCCATCGGCGAGATGTTCGCCGCCGCCTACGCGCAAAACGATCTTTATCCCGGCGTCGTCGTGATCGAAGAAAATATGTTCAAGGAATTTCTCCACGAGGCGATCAATAACTACGCCAAAGAAGTCGGCAGATTTCTGCCGTGGGTGCCGGTACAGCACAGCGCTCAAAAGATCGGGCGCATTGTCGGCACCTGCTCTTACTTGTGGGAGCACAAAAAAATACTATTCGAGAAAAACCACAGCGACCAGAAAGTTCTGATCGAGCAATTCGTTTACATCATGAACCCAACCGTCCATGACGACGGCCCGGACGCCGCAGAGATGGCCATCAGCCAACTGCAAAAAGGCGTCGGCCAGGCAATCGGATACCAGACCGTGGCAACACGGCAGCTCATGGATAGAGACGCCGATGACAGACGCGGAAGCGGCAGAGGGTTCTTTGGGAAGGGAGCATACTAATGCTGGTTGACCAATACGGACGAGAAATAAAATACAACAAGCCCATCCTGGAGGAAGTGGCCGTGGCCTCCGTGCGCGACCGGTACAGCAATTATCCGTCGCATGGATTGACCCCGCAGCGGCTGTCCATGATCTTCAAGGAGGCCGACCAGGGCAATGTCATCCGCCAGGCCGAACTCTTTGAAGAAATGGAGGAAAAGGACACGCACCTGGGCGGCATCCTGCAAACACGCAAGATGGCCGTCACCGGCCTGAACTGGGAAGTGCTGCCCGCGACCGATTCCGCCGAAGATAAGAAGATCGCGGCAGCGGCAACCGAGATGCTAAAATATATTGAAAATCTCGAACACGCGTTGTTGGACACGCTCGATGCGCTCGGCAAAGGCTTTGCCGCGCAGGAAATCATGTGGGAGCTTTCGGAACGGCAGATCTGGATCAAGGATATCAAATGGATTCACCAGCGCCGGTTTGTTTTCTACGACGCCATGTGTTTGCTGGAGACGCCCAAGATCATCACCGATGCCTCGCCGATCTGGGGCGAAGATCTTATCCCCAATAAATTCATCCTGCATAAATACCGGGCCCGCTCCGGCGCCACCGTTCGCGGCGGATTGCTGCGTCCCTGCTCGTATATGTACCTCTTTAAAAATTACGACATCAAGGACTGGCTGATTTTCAATGAACTGTTTTCCGTCCCGATGCGCGTCGGCAAATACAAGCCCGGCGCATCCGCCACCGAAATTAACGCCCTGAAGGCCGCCGTCTTCAACATGGCGGTGGACGCGGCGGCGGTCATCTCCGACAGCTCGATCATTGAGTTGGTCGAATCGACGCGGAGCGGCGAATCCAGGATCTTCAAGGAGCTTGCGGAATATTGCGACAAGGCCATGTCCAAGAGCGTGCTGGGCCATACCGGCTCGGCGGAGAGCATAGCGGGCAAACTCGGCGGCGAAGAGGCCTCCGAGAACGTCCGCCACGATCTGCTGGAGTCCGACGCCAAAGCCCTGATGAAGACCATTAAATTCCAGGTGCTCGCTCCCTGGGTCATGTTCAACTACGGGCCGACTAAGGGCGTGCCGGTTTTCAAACTGCATTTTGAAAAAGAGGAAGACCTGGCAAAAGTCGCCGAAGTTTACGCCGCGCTGGTCAGGGACGCTGGGTTTGAAGGCATACCCGAATCGCACATTCACGCACGCTTCGGCATACCCACGCCGCAGGCCGGAGAAAAGACACTGCGGGCCTATCAGCCACCCGCGCCGGTAGATTGGGCGACGGAGACGCCGACGGCAAACAAAACCGCCATCATGATCAACGCACCGCAGTTCGCTGAAGGACAATTTACGCCTGATCAACAAGCAATAGAAAGACTTGCCGAGAAAGTGATGACGGAAGCATCAGGCACGTTGCAGGCAAACGAACAGAAAATTATCGCCGCTCTGGAAACAGCGAATAGTTATGAAGAGGCCATGCAAAACATTCTTGAGCTTTATCCGGATCTCCAGATGGACGATCTGGGTGCATTGATGGAAAAAGCGATTTTTAACGCCGACATGTTCGGCCGGTTCGCGGTAGCAAAGGTGATGCGATGATCGATCTTCAGCCATTGCCCATGAAAGAGGCGCAGCAGTTCTGGCGCGACAAAGTCCCGATGTCGCCGTCGCATTTTCGGGCGTTGTCCGACGAGGCCAAAACACGCGCCTTCGCCGTCTCCGGCATTGCCAAAGGCGATGAACTGACAACCATCATGCAGTCCATTCAAAAGGGCCTTGATTCCGGCATCCCGTATCATGATTTCAAAAATGAATGTTCAGGGATGCTGGCCCGGCTCGGCTGGAGCGGCGCGAAAATCAATTATCGCCTTGACAATATTTTCAGGACAAACATCCAGACCGCTTACAGTGTCGGACGCTATAAGCAGATGCAGGAAGTCAGGGAAACCCGCCCGTACTGGCAGTATTCCGCCGTCAATGATTCGCGAACGCGGCCCACGCATGCGGCGCTCAACGGCAAAATATTTCCGGCGGACAGTCCCTTCTGGGACATATGGTATCCGCCCAACGGCTTCCGCTGCCGCTGCGGCGTCGTGACGCTTTCTGCGGATAATGTCCGGGATGAAAAACTGCGCGTCGAAAAAGACGACCCCACCGGAAAATTGATAGAGCCGCGCGATCCGGTTACCGGCAACAAAATGCCCGCCCGGCTGCTGATGCCCGATCAGGGGTTTGCCAACAATCCCGGCAAGACCGTCTGGGGAGGCATCGTAGACGCGCAAACCAAACCGGGAAAATGGGAAACACTGCCCGGCCTGAAAACAGCGTCCTTAATGGGCTTGGCGCGCATTCAGGATGTGCCGCCGGAAACCTTGCCCAAAATGCCTGCACAACCCTTGCCGGCCGGGGAACCGGATGATTTTTATAAAGACGAGTTCATCAAACGATATGGCGAAGAAACAGTTCTGACAGACCCGGTCAGCGATCCTGTGATTATATCGTTGCGGGCATTTATGCGGAACAAGGAAGCAGAAACATTTAAATTCGATCAAAAAGGACATGGCGAAAGCATTCCGCTAGTGGGGTACATGATCGTCGATCCTTTTGAGATATGGTTGGCAGCACAGAGAAATAAAGAAAGCGGGCAAATCCGTCTAACTAAGCGTTATTTTTCCCTGTGGCATGATCAAGATAAAAATGTCGGCGGCTTCGCTGTTTTTGAAGTATCAGGTGGCATTTTTCAGGGCGTCTCATCTTTTTTACCTAAAAATAAAAAAGGCGCACCGGATTTTACTTATCTTGAAAAGCAACGAGAGGGCTTATTGCTGTATAAAAAAAAGAAATGACAGAGGTCGGAACGGCTCACATTCCGGCACGATCAGGTAGTGTGGCGGTAGGTGGCCCCCCCTCTCCTGAACGTTCATTTCTGGCTAAAATTATAGCACAAACGGGTAAATAGTCAAGGTCATTATGAACATCAAAATTGACATAAACGATAGGGACGTTCGGCAGCGGCTGGCACAGCTGGCCGCAGGCTGCGCCAACCTCAAGCCGTTGATGTCCAATATCGGCGAAGAAATCCGCCGAATGATCGAAAAAAACTTTGCCGTGGGCGGAAGACCCGACGCCTGGAAACCGTCGGCGCGATCCAGGCGCGAAGGGGGAATGCCGTTGAGCGACACCGGACGTCTGCGCCGATCCTTCACCGTTGACGCGGAAACGAACCGCGTGCGCGTCGGAACCAATGTCAAATACGCGCGAATCCATCAGTTCGGCGGGACCACCAAAGCGCATATCATCAGGGCGAAGAATAAAAAGGTGCTTTTCTGGCCTGGCGCGAAACATCCCGTTCTTGCGGTGCTGCATCCGGGGTCGAAGATTCCGGCGCGTCCGTTTCTGACGGTAACCGACGATGATCAGCGCCAGATCTCGGACATGATTTGCAAATATATCGTCAGTTTATACGAAAGAGGAGGCACTAAATGAAATTTTCAGAACCAGGGCCATGCGTTTATGATGGAGGCGGCACAGAGATGCCGTAATCAAATGAAACTTGAAAAACGCAAAATCGCGCCACAATCGATTTTAAGCCCCGGATGGCTACATCCGGCCAATAATTCTCTTGACACGTGTTATAAACATAAATTTGCGCGAAATACAGCGGCAAACAATCGATAAACGGGAGGCAAAACGGCATGGACAGACTTTTAGAGATAATTTGCAGGAAAATCGAAGGGCAGGCGCCCGGCGAAATACAGGTCATCCCCTACGGCGTCGCCATCAAAACGGCAAATGGCGAGTTCACCTACGACGAAGAGAGCGCCGCCGAGATCATCGGCGCGTTTGAAGCGCAAAAAAATCAGATGGTCATCGATTACGAGCACCAGACCCTGTCCGGCACGCAGGCGCCCGCAGCAGGTTGGATCATCAAACTCATCAACAAAGGCAAGGAGGGCCTCTGGGCCGTCGTCGAATGGACCAACAAGGCCAAAGAATATCTGACTAATAAGGAATACAAGTACGTGTCGCCGGTTTTTCTCAAAAGGATCGCCGACAACAAAGTCGTGCGTCTGATCAACGAGAATAAAGGGGACGGTTCTATTTTTCGCTAGCGATTCTCAACCTCTCCATCAAATAATAGACGGTCTTCTTTAAGTTCTCAAAGATTTTGCTTCATTATAGTGTAACCTGATGTATATATTATGTATTAACACAGAGGTACGCTCATGGAAGTGACGATACAAAAATGGGGAAACAGTCTGGCAATCAGGATTCCGGGAAGTTACGCGAAAGACCTCAGTCTTGATCAGGGATCGTCTGTCGATTGAATTAAGGAAACCGATAAACTCGTTATTGCGCCCAGAAAACCCGGTTTGAAATTAAAAAACCTGCTGTTCAAAATTACTGACGATAAGATTCACAAGGAGGAATTCACGGAGAGACCGGTTGGAAAAGAAACCTGGTAAATATGTTCCTGCGCGTGGTGATATAATCTGGCTGTCATTTCATCCTCAAAGCGGTCATGAGCAGTTTGGGCACGGTCCGGCCATTGTTATATCATCCAAAGAGTACAATGAAAAAGTCGGATGGGCTCTTTGTTGCCCGATTACGTCAAAGATTAAAGATTATCCTTTCGAAGTCAGAATTATCATAAAGAATAAAAATAAATAGAACCGTCCCCTTTATCGCTTTATCGGTCTTGATAATCGTCTAATATATGTCTAAATATAATCAATAAAATAACGATAACGAGATCCTATGTTTAATCCAAAATATACGATATCTCATAAATTTTTAGGCAATATAAAACGGATAGCCGAAATTGTTACTGATCTTAACAGTCGCAGCTTTCCCAGAGTGGCGCTTCATGAAATGGAACTGCGGGCTCGTGAAGTCTCTGCCTATTCTTCAACCAGCATAGAAGGCAATCCTTTGCATCTTACCGATGTTAAAAGAATTCTTAAAAACAGACCAGAAACTATTCGCGATTCTGAAAAGGAAGTATTGAATTATAACAAAGCTTTGATGGGATTGAACGATCGCATTAAAACAAAGAATATTTGTCTTGATATTAAGGGATTGGAAAAAATTCAGAAAATAGTTACCGAGGGACTGATTGAGAAGTATCGCTGGGGACATATACGAAAAGAGCCGGTGTTTGTAAATGACCCGAGGACGGGGAAAACAATCTATTCGCCGCCGGAACATGAAGACGTCATTCACCTGCTTCAAGAATTGTTTTATTTTCTGGAAGTAAATGCTTATTCAATTGATCCCCTGATTCTAGCTGGAATTTTTCATAAACAATTTGTGATCATTCATCCTTTCATTGATGGCAATGGGCGCACAGCGCGATTAGCAACCAAAGTTCTTCTGGCCCGAATGGGCCTCAATACGTTTAACCTGTTCAGCTTTGAAAATTATTATAATCAAAATGTGACCCGCTATTTTCAAAAAGTGGGGATCATCGGAAATTATTATGATCTTAAAGACGACATGGATTTTACTTCCTGGCTCGAATATTTTACCGATGGCATTATTGACGAATTATTGAGAGTCAAAAAAGCGTTGGAAAAAGAAACCGCAACTCCCGATACGGTATTGAAAAATCATCATCAGACAATCATCGATTTTATCCATGAAAAAGGATTTATTACCGATAAGGATTATGCTGGGCTGACGGATCGCGCCAGGCCAACCAGAAATTTGGATTTCAGGAAACTGATCGACCTGGGATTGCTTGTTAAAGCCGGAAAAGGTAAAGCGACTTATTACAAGTTGAAACAAAAATGAAACGTCATTGTTACATTCGGTTAAATTCCGGGGATGGACATTCAAGAATAAAACAGGTCACAAAAAGTATTTTGTTGATTTGATGAATTCAGAAGATCTTCTGCAAAAATATCTTTCTCTGTTGGCTGAAAACGAATTTCTAAGAAAGGGTCAGCAAACGGTATGAATTGGCTGCCGCGTCTTTTGTGTCCATCCGTTACAAATTTCAGAAAATCATAAATCGCCGCTTTGAAGCTTAAAACAGGAGGTTTTAAGGCAGCGGACGGGTCCCCGGTTAACAGTAGCTCAATAGCCGGTTTCTCTTACAACAGGACGGTAGAGAAACATATTGCGGCGCAGAAAGCTGGTCTGGCTTTGCATGTCTTCTGAGGAGTTGCAGACGTAAGTTACAACCAGATTTTTACCCCGTGAAAACTCGATGTGCTCTTTCCCTGCATAGCAAAAATTGCCCTTGTCGTATAGCGGACTTTGAAAATCTACTTCGGGAATATTGCTTCCCAGGGGTCTGGGTGCACTCCAGGGACCTTCGAGTCTATCGGCAGTTTGATAGAAAAGCTGATCTCCTTTGTTGTTAATGGACAAATAAACGGCAACCCATTTGTTGTCATCGGGATGGTATCGCACGCTTAATTCGGAAGCAAAGGCGTCCAACACAATTTTAACTGTTCGGGGTTCCAGATGATCGCGCCACGTTCCGTCCCGGTTCAGATATTCAACAGCCCCCACAGGCTGATCAATTCTACCCACATGAATACGGGCAAGTATATTTCCAAATGTATTGATATTGTCTTTGGAATAAACAAAGAAAGGGTAAAAATAAACATAATCGCGATACACAACGGAAGTTGCCGCGAATGCGGCTATCTCCCTGGGGATAGCCGGTGTCAGGTCAATATAATCGTAACTCCAGTCGCGGGGATCAACTGCGGAAAAATCTTTTACACGGGCAAATTTGTGACCGGCAACTTCAAAATTAAACAACTCATCTTCTCTATCTCCCGGAGCGATTGATATGAGTGGAATATACAGTACACCTTGGATAATAAAAGGATCCTGCGGCCAAAGCCATTCGTCTTCACCAAATGATGAAACAAATTTGCCTTTACGATGACTCAGGTAATACTGAATTTTAAATTCGTTGTTTTTTGAACAGGATGAAATGCCCATGGTTGTTCCCAGGATAACGTCCATATTCGTACGGTCTTTTCGAAATCCCTCACAGGAAACGAAGGTGTCACCGAAAAGCCAGAGTGTACGTTGATCATCCAGTTTGATGGAGTAGGCACCATCACCTCCATACCAACCGTCTTTATCCGGAAAAGCAGGCAAACATTGGCCTTTAGAAACACCAGAGGTATATTTTTCAGGAAGAGCCGAACACGAAAGGAACGTCAGACTTATAAGTAATAAAATGATGGGGGCTGTCTTTTTCTTCATAATACCCGGTGATCAACAAGGATCTTTATTCCTATAGCAATTAATACCAGGCCGCCGAATATCTCCACTTTTTTACCGAAGATTTTGGCCAGCCCCTTTCCGAAAATCATTCCTGCCGCCGTCATCAGGAAACAGACCATACCGATAATCATCGCCGGCAATAAAATCGGATTTTTCAAAACAGAGAAGCTGAACCCGACCGCCAGCGCGTCAATGCTGGTGGCCACAGAAAGCATCAACAGCGTCCAACCGACGGTTTGATCCTCCCTCTTTTTTTCACCGTCTCTTTTGAATCCCTCATAGATCATTTTTCCACCAACCAACGATAGAAGTGCAAAGGCAATCCAATGATCAAATGATGCGATGGTTTCTACAACTGTCAAACCCGCAAACCAGCCAACGATCGGCATGACAAACTGAAACAGCCCGAAGGAGACCGCCAGCCGCAATACCGGCGCCCATGTTTTTTTGTCATTCACCGCGCCGATGCCGATAGCGACCGAAAACGCGTCTACGCCCAATCCGACTGCGATTAAAATTACGGTTATTAAACTCATTGCCACACATCATTTTCCAATTGAGTCCCTTTATAAAAAGGATACTTTTTCATATTGAAACGCTTTAGGATTCCTGGTTCAGAAAAATAATCACTCCCCACTCCGATACCCGGAATAATATTCTTCCACCATTTTTACGTTTCACCTGTCAATGGTTAGTTTGAGCGTTTCATGAATTTTTTCCGCCAGCACTTTCCCAATTCCGGGCAATTTCAGCAAGTCGTCCACCGTTGCTTCTTGAATTTCTTTAACGGAACCATAATGAGTGAGTAATATTTTTTTTCGCACTTCTCCGACATCGGCAATGCCGTCCAGAACCGATTCCATATCATTCTTTTCTTTGACGAGGCGATGGTAGCTCAATGCAAAGCGGTGCGCCTCATCCCGCACATGTTGCAGCAGACGGAGCGCCTTCGGATACGCGGACAGATGAACCGCGTCCTTCCTTCCCGGCAGATAAACACGGTCTTCAGATCTTACAGCTTTCTTCTGCGTTATGCTCCTGCCGGAAATCAAAGAGCGTGTTTCCTTGGCCAGTCCGATAACATCCAGCTTGATTTTTAAATCCTTTAAGACAGAAAGCGCTACATTGAGCTGTCCTTTGCCACCGTCAACGATGACAAGATCGGGCAGATACTCCGCATGGGCGAATCTACGTGATAGAACTTCATGCATCATGCCGTAATCGTCCGGTCGGGTCAGCGTTTCTATCCGGTAACGTCGGTAACGTAATTTATCCGGCTCACCGTCCTGAAAGACAACCCGTGAGGCAACGGCATTTGCGCCGCTTATATTGGAAATGTCGTAGCATTCGATGCATCGCGGTAACCGGGTTAGCGACAATTTTTCCTGAATCAATTGTAAGATGTCTTCTTTGGTTTCATGGCTTTTGTGTGTCGCCTCCCAGAGATTACGGGCGTTTTCAGTAGCCATCTCCAGTAAAGCATTTTTTGTTCCGATAGTCGGAACTGTCACAGCAACCTTCTTATTTTTCTTTTCAGTTAACCATTCGACAAAGGTCGCTGCATCGTTCAGGGGACAGGGAACGATTATTTCGTCCGGAATATTGACCTCATCATCGTAATATTGAGTCAGGCAGGAGGAAATAATTTCGGCTATATCCATTCTGGCCTTCACCGGTGCAAATGACTTACTGCCCAACAATTTTCCTCTGCGGATAAATAAAATGCAGAGTTGATACTGATTGTCCTTCCCGTAGAAACCAATCACGTCCTGGTCTTTCCCGCCTTCCCAGTCCACATTTTGTTTCTCCAGGGCATGATCGAGCGCGGCAATGCGGTCGCGCAGACGCGCGGCCTCTTCGTATTTCATCTCCTGAGCGGCTTCATTCATTTGTGTTTTCAGTTCAGAAATCAACTCGCGGCGTCTTCCCTGTAAAAAGGTGACGGCATTTCGTACAAGCCTCCCGTAGTTTTCCTCATCGATTAAACCTTTGCACGGTGCAAGACATTTTCCGATTTGATATTCGAGGCAGGGTCGAGAGCGCAATTGAAAGTCCCGGTTACGACAGGTGCGCAACGGAAAGATCTGTTGGATAAAGCGCAATGTCTCTTTGGCTGCCATTCCCGATGGGTAAGGGCCGAAATATAGAGCATCGTTGTTCAGCCGTTTGCGGACAAGTTGTAAGCGGGGGAATTTTTCTGTGGGATCCAGCGACAGATGGTAATAGGTTTTGTCATCGCGCAGCATGATATTGTAGCGTGGTCGGTGTCGCTTGATTAAATTGTTTTCAAGAATCAATGCCTCCTTGGGAGTGGCGGTATTAATGAACTCGATATCATGGGTCCGCGCCATCAGAAAGGGTGCCATCGGTCTGGTATCTTTTCCCGTAAAATAAGATGTGACGCGACTTTTGAGATCATTGGCCTTTCCGATGTAAATAATCTTTTTCGCGGTATCCTTCATCAGGTATACGCCGGGACTCTTCGGAAAGGAAGCGGCTTTCTCTTTTAAGGCGTTCATTTCTTTCATACAAAAAAATTCATACCACGCTGTCGAAACAAATGCCTCATTACAGCAGGTGACAATTGCATGGTTGACGGTTTCTATCTCATTTGACCAGTTCCAGTAGAATAAATAAGGCGGAACCGCCGATACCGATAGTTGTGATTAAAAAGACCGTTGCGCTAACCACGCTGAAGAGACTGCCTACCTTTTTATTGACATTGGGTTTTGTCGAAAGGAAGATAAACAAAGCAGGATCAGCAAACGCTCCGGCGCAGGCAAGCCAAATTAAAGGTTGCGGTAAATTGATGCCGATAAAGAAAAAAGCAAAAAGGACAAGGGCCATCATGACATAGTCAATATGAGCCTTGACAAGATTTTTATCATCGCGAAATAACCGCTCAAAAATTTTTAGTGATAAATATTTTCTCGCAATGATTACCCAGCCGATTGCTATCGAGAGTAAAACGAGTGAAGCACCCCATATTAATAATAATTTCATTTCTCCTTTTCCTCCTTAATGTAAAATCAGTCTGAATCGGTTTGATTTCTTAAAAGATGTTTTTAAAAAACTTATCATCGTCACATCATTCGAGAAACTGGGGAATAAAATCTTTAAACAGCTTTTTAACTTCCGGATTTTTTTCGGCATCATAAAGCCGCTCCATAATCCCCCGGACCCCGTGTTTCGATTTAACCAGCGACTCGCCCTGCTCTTTATACAGAGCAACCGCGGTCTGGGAAACAGCGGAACATAGCGCATCGACAAACCTGTTCCATAATCTGAATCCCTGCCCGTTTTTTGTGGGATGAATGAATGATCTCATAAAGATAATAGAAGAGTTTATAGTAGCTCTGACCGGCGCCCCTACCCTTTCCGATATGCCGTACACCATGGAAGCAATCACCAGCGGACTGTTATACAAGGCATCCGGGGGAACTTTATTGGTTTCCGCAAGATCAGCGATTGAGAGGGAAAGGAAATAATCCATTGACCCTTTTTCACCATAAATATATTGCTTGTTCTCCTGGCTTTCGTTGAAAAATACAGAACCGGGGAGGTCGACGATTGTGCTGGGTTGTGCCCCTATTCTGTTTTTGACACAAAAAGACGCGATCTTAACCCCTGTGTTGTCTGTCATAGAATTGAAATAATCATAGGGCAATCCAACAATAAAAGAGCCGTGCACCGATATGCCATGCGCGTGTATTTTCTGAATCTTGGACGCGTAATATTCTTCTACGGTCATACCGCTTTTTTCGATATCTCTTACGATACGTTTATTAATATGCTTTAAATTCCTCATATCCAGAGATTCAAGGCCAACAAAGAAATGGGTACCTCCGGATGCGCGAATCAGACGGAGGAGTTCTTCATCGTCAGCCACTTCAATGGATATCTGAACCGCATAATTGATTCGAAGATCGCTTGCTATAATTTTTTTCAGAAAAAGAATAAGGTCTTTTTTATTAGAAAACAGGTTATCCGGCGTAAAAAAGTAATACCGGTTTTTGAAATCAACTTTGTCTTTCTGATAAAAACTCAGTTCTTCGACAAAATCATCCGGATCACGAAACTGAACCGACTTATACTTCCTGGGCAGCGTGGAAATTGAACAAAACTTGCATGAAAAGAGACAACCTGTAAACGGAGCAACCGGATTGATACGGAAATCCCTCAATGGGGTATATTTGATGACGGGCAACCTGTTGAGCAGATTTATTTTTAACGGTTCCAACAGTTCAAGGTTGGGGAAATCCCCCCAAACGCCGTTCTCTATCAGTGTAGTCCCGGAGTATTCAGGTCGCAAAGAATTGTTTTTCAGATCGTTCAAAATGGAACAGATGACAGTTGAGTCTCCCGCGCCTTTCACCATAGAAATCAATTCCGGATGAGGAGCATATTTCCTGATAAAAGTATCAACATCTTCGGGCATGGTTGAAACATGTATGCCGCCGATGATAACGGGAATTTGGGCGTGATTCAATACAATTGCAACGAGAGCAGCCGCAGGGAAACTGGAACTCATGGCGGAAATAAAAACAGCACGTGGTAAATCCTTTTTCTCCTTGATAACGTCAGAGATAAATCTGCGCTTGCCATCCACCATGACGATTTTATGATCTTGAGCCAGCCTGGCTAACTGATGCTGAATATATATGCCGGCATACATCTCAATCGCCAAGGCATCGACCATCGTCGCCCTCTGTTTTTGAGGCGAAAAATCGACATAATCAAGAAAATTTTCAGCAGTCATTTTATGCGCATCCCGACCTGATAAATACGAAATGGCATCGAGCGGATCATTGGCACTATCTTTCATCAGATCCATCAATTGATAAGTCAGTGGATTATAAACAATAAAGTAGTTTACCGGCATTTCTTTCCAGTCCCTTCCATTCACTCGAGTCGGTCAAATCATTATTTATGAGGCGCCTTATTAAACCAATCGGTAAAATGCACTTTCAAGTCTTCTATGGATGCAGAAACTATCCAGTGCTTTTGAATATATATTTTGACGATAAAATTTTCTGTAGTGAATGCATAACATATTGGTATTTAATCAAACAAGCTAAATTTTTAAAAAGACTGTGTTTTCTGTAAAATTAATTTATTGGCGTGTACCAAAAATCAACTGGAAAAATTTTAAAAGTCGTTCTGTGTCATTGAAAGATCATTTGATTGCTGATGGACCTTCTAAAATTTCTTGATTTTTAGATATGCTTTATGCTAATTGGTCTAGTGGTAGAACCAATTTTAGAATTGACTGTTTTTTTCGCTAAATGCCAATACTGAACAAACCACCAAAGATCATTGATCAATCTGAGTTATTTAATTGATTCATGTTTTTAATAATGATTGGGAGGTTGGATAAGTGAATGGAAATTTTGACACCCGTTGATAAAAAGAAAGCTCCTGAGCAGATTGTTGAAATATTATTAAAGCATATTTTAAGCGGAAATGTAAATCCGGGTGAGAAATTACCGCCCGAACGAACCCTCGCAGCACGTCTGAATGTTACGCGAACAACGCTCCGTGAGGCGTTAAAGAAACTCGAACAAATGAAATTGATTGTTATCCACCAGGGTAAGGGCATCATTGTTGAAGACGTTCATAAAGCGTCCTTAGACTTAATTTTCTCGTTACTGGTCATCAACGGTCAAATCGATGTAAAGATTCTGGAAAATATTCTTGAGGCGCGGGAATTGTTTGGGGCCGATGTGGCACGGTGCGCGGCCCAACGCGCAGATAAAAAAGATATCGAACAAATGAAACTTCTGATGGAAAAAATGATTCATACAAAGGATCCGGTAAAGTTGCAACAGTTGGATTTCGAATTTTTCCGTCAACTGGCTCTGGCCAGCAAAAACATGGTTTACATTCTCTTGATGAGTACGATCAAAACCATTCACGATAAACATTTAAACCTGTTTCTGCCGTTGTCTAAAAATTTAGACACGACATTGCAGAAAGAAATATTGCAGGCCGTCATAAATCGCGATGATGAAAAGGCGACGGAAAAAGCCCGAACATTTTTAAAAGCCAACAAGGAGTTACTCAAGTTTTTAAAGTCTGTTTCGTAAGCTGGAAATCGTTTTCTGTCCTTTTCTGATAGAAAATAATTTCGTTCATGCAGTAACTCGATTCATGAGTTTAGAAAAAAAGGAGTCGGCAATGCAGATCGCGAAAAATATTGATGAAAATCCGTTTGAGCAAACGCAAACGCTCAACATTCTGAAAATACAGCGAACCTGTGTTCATGACGGCCCCGGCATCCGCACAACCATTTTCTTTCAGGGGTGCGAACTGCGATGCTTATGGTGCCAAAACCCCGAAGCACTGTCTTCAAAACCGATGCCCTCTCCCGCCGTGCATTACGCCATTGCTGACGTCCTGGAAGTTGTCCTGCGCGACAAGGATTATTACCTCAAAACCGGCGGCGGCGTGACGCTCAGCGGCGGTGAACCTCTGCTGCAGGATCCGGAAAGCCTTACCCAGCTTTTGAAAATATTGAAGGACGAAAAAATTCACATTGCTGTGGAAACCTCCCTGCATGTCCCCTGGGAGAATATCAGCAAAACAGCACCCTATACGGACTTGTTCCTGGTCGATTTGAAGATTGTGGGGGATGAAGACCTCCACCGAAAATGCACAAAGCAGGACAGTCATCTCATTCACGATAATATTAGAAAACTGCTTGCTTCAAAAGCGAACATTAAATTCCGCATGGTCATGGTCCCGGAATATAACGATCACGAGCAGCACATAAGGGCGACGGCTGATTTTCTGAAATCCGTAAATCACAAATCGATTGAACTTATGAAGTATCACAATCTGTATGAAGACAAGGCCAAGCGCCTCGGTCTAGTCCGTGAATCGTTGAATATTTCGCCGGAGAAGAGTTTCACCGCCGTTAAGAAAGCCGTCGAATGGTTAAAAGCATTGGATATTTGCGCCGAGTGTGAGGATCTGGAAAACTTTCGTAGCAGAGCGGTTTTTACCGATCGCGTTCATGCGATACAAAAAGATATACGAAGGAGCGGCTATCATCTCTGTTTTGAGACATCCAAACTGAAAACAAAATTTTACAGAAAAAACGGTTTCAAAAAACCTGCCCACATTCATCGCGCGGAGCGTCTCAATTATGTGCTGAAAAATAAGCAGGTCCGGATCTATCCGCACGAACTATTGGTCGGTAATTTTACATCCAAAAGAGTAGGCGGTCAGGTCTGGGAGGAACATTACGGGATTCTCTTTTCATCCATTCTCCATCAAATTCATCGTCAGACACCTGTGGGTTTCCAGTGTTCGTGGAAAGACAGACTGTATTTTTATTGCAGAATATTACCCTTTTGGCAGAAATACTGCCTGCTGACCAAAGTCAACAAAACGTTGTCCGATCTGGTCTTAAGCATTTCACGGCTATGTGAAATGAATGTCGGGTTCAACAACAATATGGCGGCGATAGCGCATTTCATCGTCAACTTCGAACGCATCTTGACACTCGGGACAACCGGCATCATCAAAGAACTCGAAGAGGCACAAAAAGAAAAGCCTCAAAATGATCAAACCTTCTATCAAGGTGCCATCATTGCCGTCAAAGCGCTGGAAGGATTTGCGCTAAGATACGCTGATGCTCTTTCCGACATGAGTAAAACAGAGACAGACCCCGTCCGCCGCAAAGAATTGGAAGACATGGCTCAAATTTGCCGGCATGTACCGAAACACCCGGCACGCACGTATCATGAAGCCCTCCAGTCCATGATGTTTCTGCAGGTCGCGCTCTGTATTGAATCTTATGAGAACGCCATATCGTTCGGACGTCTCGATCAAGTATTATATCCCTACTACAAGAAAGACAAAGAGGCCGGAATCATCACATACGAAAAAGCCAAAGAACTGCTGGCCTTATTTATCCTCAAAATGGACGAGGCGATTCTGGTGAACGACGGAGATACGTATTTTGCCATTGGCAAGCTTTTTGAAACTCAGTCCACAGACCAGACCGTGACATTCGGCGGTGTGGACAAAGACGGTCAAGATGCGACCAATGATATCACCTATATGTTGATCGATATTTGCGAACTCCAGTTTCTCGCTGTGGATATGTCGGCAAGAATTCATCCGAACAGCCCTGAGCGCTATCTGAACAGAATAGCGGAGGTCTATATTAACGGTTCCCCACAGCCGAAACTGAATAATGATGAAGTTTATATTAAATCGTTATTAAAACATTATAACACGTCTCTCGAGAATATCAGAAACTATTCGATTGTGGGATGCGTCGAGCCCAATGCGTCTGATGATCATTTCGGGAACACCGACTGCGCCAACATGAATGTCGTCCTGCCGTTGCTTCAGGCCCTCAAGGGTGAAGAAGATGATTTATGGAACTTCGGCTTTTCCGATCAGATGGAAAAAATGACGACAAAATTCATTGAATATAATTTCCGCGGCGGCAACAGGGTTTCCAGATGGATAGCGGATAAATACGGCAAAGCCCGGACGTCCTATCAAACGAAAAAGAAAATAGCGTATAACCCTCCGGCGAATATGGATGAATTGCTGGAACGTTATCAGAATCGTCTGAATCATCTGGCGTCTTCCATATTGGCTGATCATCAGAAAATTGAAAAAGAAATATGCAAAAACTTTACGACGCCTCTGGCTTCCGCGCTGTTCAGAGGATGTGTCGAAAAAGGTCTGGATGTGAACCAGGGCGGATGCGGGGTTAACACGACCGGTATCCAGGCTGTAGGCATCACGGACGCCGCGGATTCGCTGTATGCTCTCAACGAAGTGGTCTTCAAGAAAAAGATGTATTCGCTGATAGATATCATCCATGCCATTGATAACGACTTCGAAGGGGATGATGGTCAACAAATACGGCAGGCGCTGCTTGCCGTGCCAAAACTGGGACATGATGATTCCCCCGAAGCGGTCCAATGGGTCAACAAGACTCTGGAGATTTATTGCAATGCCCTGAGGCAGGTGCCGAATTCGCCACGCAACGGATTCTATACCGCCGGATACTATGCGCTGAACGTCAGCGATGTTTACGGCAAGAAAACACCGTCGCTGCCGTCCGGCAGGCTAAAAGGGGTTCCCCTGGCCAACAGTATTTCTCCGCACTACGGCATGCAGATGTCCGATCTGCTGTCCTCATTGAATTCCGTGTCCGGTGTTGATTTTGTTAAATATGCGCCCAACGGAACCACCGTCACCTTCACTATGGACTCGGCTCTTTTTCAGGGGAGAGATGGTGTAACAAATCTTGCCGGCATCTTCAGCACGTATTTTAAGAAAGGAGGCATGCAGTTTCAGCCCAACGTCATCAACCGGGAAATGCTGTTGGACGCCTACCAGCACCCGGAAAAATATCCCTACCTGCTGGTACGGATTGCTGGATACTGCGCCTACTTCAACCATTTGTCTGATGATCTCAAGAAAGTGATTATCAATAGAACGTGTTATTCTTAAAAACACTTGGCTCAATGCTTTTCAGTGCCATTGCATTTCTTTTGAAACGCTTACCGCTTATTGAATTTCACTCTTATCGAGCTTTACAAAAATATTTCCCGGCACAACGGGACCATTACTGTTTTGAATGATGGCGGTTGCTGTATGCTCCCTGGTACTGATAATCTGTATCACGCCGTTGGGTATCGCGTGAGCACCAACGGCTATTGTCCTGAACATATCACCTGGCTCTATGCCATCCTTACTCCCTTTATCAATAAAGATAACATCCAACATGGATTGAAACATCATTTCGTTTTTGGCAGCGATAATCATTCCGCGGATATCCGGGCAACGGAACTGTCCTGTGGTCATGACGGGCTTAACCTCGTAGAAGGAGTCCAGAGAATCACCCTTTTCAATCTCTTCAAAAGATTTCGTAATTCTCGCCAGGACATCTCCGTGTTTGACCTGAACAACCTCAAGAATCCCTGAAATCGTGATTACATAACCAATATTTTTTCTTTTGACGGGATGAATCACCGGTTTTGACGCCCGGATGGCAAAAAATCTGTCTCCTTTTTTCACAGAGCGGTTGGTTTCAATGAAGACTGTGTCTCCTTCGCCGAAAAGTGTATTTCCTGAAGGGCCGTCTCCTACTTTCCCGATACCGGGAAGTGTGTCCACAAGGTATCCACCTCTTAAGATGGCGTTTTCACTGACCAGCGGATATTTCATTACAGCGGGTTCTTTGGTCAATTCCTCCTTTTTGATCGGTTCTTGAGCGGTCGTTTCGAGTAGAGGAATTTTGATGACCTGTCCTGGATAAATCCAGTGGGGATCATCTATCCAGGTATTCTCTTTCCAGATATTGGGCCACATAAAGGGATCTTTTAATTCACGCTCTGAAATATCCCAAAGCGTATCTCCCTTGACGATGGTATATTCTTTTAACTGCGGTACGGCAAACGAAAGCGAAGGCAAAAGGAAAAGCAGAATGACGGCATATTTTATGTTTATTTTTTTTGACATGTTTCTCTCCTTCGTTTAATTTTGCGGTGTCTTCAAAATCATTGAAATGATAAACTGTCCTAAACCCGAATCTATTAACGAGAGTTTCCTTTTTTTTACGTTTTTGGCAATATATGAAGAAATACTTTATCTGTCAATGAAATCTTAAGCGTTTGTCCGCTGGCGCCGGAATTTAGTAACGTTACAAAAGTCGATCATGAAGCACGCTAAAGATGTCTATTCACCGCCAGACTGATCCTTTTTAAAAATTTTTTTATAAAGAATATCAAAGCTGAAAATCTGATTCAAAATCACTGCAAGAATGGTTGTTGTTGGCAATGGATCCGTAAAGAAAGTTTGAATCATTTTCGGCGCGCGGGCATAAAGGGACGGCAAAAAAGCAGTACTTAAACCGAAAAACAGGGCGATACCGACCACAAAAGTTTTTCGCTGATCCCACGTTTCTTCGAGCATTTGAATGAATCCGGCGCAAATCATAAAACATCCGCTGAATATCAGCGAGGCGCCCAGAACAGGCTTGGGTATGTGAGACAGCGTATCAATCAGCATCGGAAAAAACGCAAGTACTATAAAAATGACACCGGCTACAACGCTGATCCATCGGCTGAGCACCCTGGTCGCGCCGGCCAGACCGATATTACTGGACGATGTGTCCACAGCCATTGAACCCAGAAATCCGGATACCATCGTGGCCAAACCATCGGCAATAATACCATTGCGTATAGGAACAAAATTTACCTCTTTAAGATCAGGCTCCGACATTTTCTGCGCTGCCAGAAGATTACCAAAGGTCTTCAATGTAGAGCCGATGGCAATGACCATTAACGGAATGAGAAGATTGAAATGAAAATTAATGGGATGAAGAAGAGATGGAAACTGCGGCATAGCAAAAAATGCACTGTGCCTTACCGCTAACAGATCCTGCCAGTATTCAGGAATAAGCAGCACGGCCAGAATCCAACCTGAGAAGATCCCGATAATAAGACAATAAATCTTCACAAATCCACGGCCCCAGATGTTGCAGAACACCATAATAAAGAGAGAGACGGCGCCGACGAAAATATCCATATTGCGTATGGCGTCGCCCTGCAACGTGAGGCCAAAAAACGAAGTGACCGAAATTTGAATAATACTAATGCCAACCAGCGCAACAACAAGACCGACGATATAGATCGGAAATACGCCTTTCATTTTCTGAATGAACGGCGCCAGACACATCTCGATGATGCCGGCTACAATGGTAATCCCGCGCATCAAAGGTAAACCGCCGATCCACGCCGCTGAAAGTGAAAGGCTTAAATAAGAAGGGCCGCAAAGATTCGGGCATAAATAACCGGATCCCACATAAGGCAGTCGCAATGCCTGGAGGATGGAACCGATACCGGAAGCCAGCATGGAAAAGGTGACCAGAGAAGCCGTAAACGCTGGTGTCTCATTGAGCTGACCGGCAAATATGATCGGGATGCCAATGGCCACAACCATGATCAGAACATGTTGGAACGCCGAGAGCAATAAATGCCCCAGCGGCGGCATTTCATTTACGGAATACTCATACTGTTTATCATTTACCATGGATCACCTCAATTATCCCGATGGTTGGGGAAGATCTGTAATGGCACCGACATATATTTCCTGACCTGCAATATGTATTTTGCGCAGGTATAAGCTCTTTTTAACCAGTATCCGCTGATAACGGTTTTTCGCCAGAAAAACCTCCCAGACAGCATCTCTTGTCTTCAGTTGGTTCAACGCCTTGGCAAAAGGTTTGTGACCCATCTCATCGACACAGTCCATCAGTTTGAAATCCGCAAGTTTGTCATTCATTACCGGCGATATCAGTAGCCGTCCCTCCGCCGTAAAAGCAAATATTTTTACATCGCGGAAATTGTACGATGACGCAGGATCTTCTATTTCCGAAAATGCAGCGTAACCTTTTTCCTGAACCAATTGCGCGGCATCATCAACAATAATTCTGATAAATTCTTTTTCTTCATGAGGATAGTTCAAGCCGCCGCCCACGAAGATGTCTTTCCCTTCCGGTGTCGTGACTTTGAAATGACAGGATGATTTGGGAACAGGATAGAATTTCCCCGGCTCCCACCAGGAATAATGAATCCAGGCATGAGGATTGTTTTTATCATTCAGCGCGGCGATCACCAGTTGAATCGGTTTTTTGCCATTTTTATCCGTAAGATTCCAAAGATTTTTCCCTTCAAGGGCAGGCATGCCCGCATGATAAATATTGACACCGTTTGTGTCATAAATATATAGATAACGGTCAGACGAATATTCAATCTCCCGGTTATTACGAAAATACTCCAGACTTTTTTTTAATCCATCCTTTCTGACCATTAGAGAGGCATCATAAACGAATTTAACAAGGTCCCTGGTATCGCGGTATTGATAAACACTAGGTTCTGTCGACATTCATTTTAACCAAAGATATATTGCTGCAACAAATACAAAAGACAAGTATGACGATGCCAACTTGTCATAACGCGTCGCTATTCGTCTGAAATGTTTGAGCTTTCCATAC
>Ga0255347_1002550_pt1 | contig 25595 bp, 16 predicted proteins | sample wastewater_treat_2_FD_192479 | JGI IMG/M metagenome (GOLD analysis project Ga0255347, IMG submission 192479) | Wastewater microbial communities from Lulu Island WWTP, Vancouver, Canada - plant24 | ecosystem: Engineered > WWTP > Wastewater > Unclassified | place: Canada: Vancouver, British...
ACTGTGCCATAGATCAGATCCATGCACTCCTTTTTCACACCAGCTTCCAGATCAGAATCAAAGAGCAGCTTGGCCAGCTCGTTGGTGAGCATCAGCCCACAGGCATCCTGACGGGAATGCAGTTCATCCCCCATCTCCACGCCGCGGGTGATCATACGCTTGAGGCCGATGCCGCCGCAGTCCTTGAGCACCTTGTCAAAAGCGGGGCCAAGACAGTCATGCATGTGATCGAGATGCTTGTGAATGGCTTCGTTGTACACGCCCCATCCGGCCAGACCGCCGCGGTTGGGGCCTTCAAAGGGAGCGCAGAAACCACGCACACCAGTGTTGCGATCCTCGACGATGTTAAGCACCATGGAAGGCGTGGCGATGCCGGTGCCGGGAATGACAATGTGATAGTCGTTGCCGGCGGCAAAGGCGATTTCACCGTTTTCAAGCAACTTTCGGGCTTCGTCCTCGGTTTTGGCGTATCCTTCGTAAAGGACGCCGTTGATGCCGCCCTGACGCTGGGTTTCACACATATCCTCCCATGCAATGTTCGGACCGGAATGGAGAATAATACCCTCCTTCATATCAGGAACGCATTCGATGGCAGGCTGCATGCCTACCCAGTATGGATCACTTTCCTGCATACGGTCGATCACGAATGCATTTGCCGTCTGAACCTTAGATTTGATATCTTCCATGTCCAATCACTCCTTGTGTGATGAAAAATAACGTTGTGCCAAAACAATGCCATACAGCGTGTCCTGTCCGCTGGTTCCTCCCCATTCACAAAGAGAGATCGCCGCTGTGCTTTGCTCTACCTGCTCTGCAGTCATCAGCGAAATCACCCGTTGTGAGAAAAAACCATGTTGAGCACATTGCAGATATCTGGTACTCACAATCGTTGTTCGTGCAAGCAACTCTTCTGTCAGAAATGGAAAGCATTCATTAAACGTACAAAACACTGCAAGCGCGCCTGTCAATGCATCATCTGCAGCTGGAGTTAATCCTCCGCCCAGACCGATGATGGAATGGGCAGCTTCCACAGCTTGATCTTGTCTTTTTTCTTCAAGCGCGCGTAGTATTGCACGAAGACTTTCTCCTACCATCTGTTCCTTTTCGGCCGAAACGTTGAGCGTGTAGATATCTTTACCATACCACCGAAAACGTGTGCGTGGCATTCTTCCTGTCCATACATCCAGCATAACCGAGGCAAAATGGCCCGACCAACAAAGGCTTCCCGGCATCCAGCACACAGGCGTTCCAAGTTGACAGGAACGAAGTGCACAAAGCACATAGCTTGTAGCTTCCAAGCTGTCCGGCAACAATTCGCCTTCCGGCACCACTGTAAGCAGTATATCTCCTTCTGGTGTATTCATCAGAAGATTGACCACATGTGTAAACACTGAGTGCACATGTCCAACAATCGTTCTGTTCCAGAGAGATGGTTTTCGCAAATGGGCCTTTAAGACAGACATTGGGCCACCTGACGTGCAATCATAATCTCTTCGTCCGTTTCCAGAACAACAACCTTCACACGACTCTCGGAGGTTGAAATGATTTCTCTGCCTTCCTCGTTGGCTTCTTCATCCAGTTTGAGGCCAAGATATGCAAGAGGTTTGAGCACTTTTTGACGAATCATTGCACTATGCTGACCAATGCCACCGGTAAAGGCGATCAAATCCAATCCTTCCAGATAAGCTGTCTCCATGCCGATATAACCTGTAACATTATCAGCAAATGCGTCAATCGCAATCTGCGCATTTTCATCGCCTGCTTCAGCTGCCCTGTTTACCTCACGCATATCATTGCTTACACCAGACAAGCCCTGCAAGCCACTTTCTTTAGAAAGAGCAGCAAGCACATTGTCAACACTGCCAAGCTTCTTTATCAGCAGCGGCAAGGTGAAGAAATCAATATCTCCAACACGATTATTCTGAAATAACCCGGACTGCGGCGTTGCACCCATGGAGGTGAAAATGCTCTTGCCATCTAAAATGGCACATACGGAACTGCTTCCGCCCAAATGGCAGGAAATCACGCGCCGTGACTCTGGAAACATTTCATGCGTTTTCCATGCAATGTAGCTGTGACTGGCTCCATGAAAACCATAGCGTCTCACGCCCCAATTCCGCCATTCATGAGGTACTCCATAGCTGGCACGTTTGAGCGGAATCGTGGAGTGAAAGCCGGTTTCGAAGCATGCATATTGCGGTAGTTTGGGGCACATCTGCATCATCTGTCGCATCATGCTGATATACACAGGATTGTGTGCCGGTGCAAGTGTCACATATTGTTCCATTTTTTCAAGGAGCGCCGCATCCACTACCTGAGGACCGGACACCTCTCCAGCAAGCACTGCTTTATAACCCACTGCATCCAAAGAGGACAAATCCTTGAGCACATTGCTGGAATACAGTCTTTCCATACACATTTGAAATGCATCGCCGTGCGTGGGACAGTCAAGAATGGTTTCTTCGCTCAGCAACCCTGCCTTTACCTTGAGAATACTTTTTCCGCTTCCAATAGCATCCACGCTTCCGCTGCCCACCTGCGGGCATTTGAGATCCATATCAAACAGTTTGAACTTGAAACTGGTAGAACCTAGATTCAGTACCATAATCGTTTTCATTGCATTCACTCCAGCTTGCTGAGAATCTCCTGAATACGTGGAGCAAGGTTGACATCTTTCGGCGGCCGCCAGTCGATTTGTACAGTTTCAATTTCCTGCTGTTTGAGTGCATCTCCCAGTAGGGAAAGGCCAATATTGACAGCCTTGATGGGGGTGTTCAGAATGATGTTTGTTTCTGTCATCAGGAAAGCATCTCCCTTCGCAGCTGAATGATGAGAGCAGCCAGACGAGAGGCTTCGCCGTTGTTGGAAAGCACGATCACGCCTGCGTCTTTGAGAATCTGTTCCTGTGCTGTCATATCCTGCGGATCAAGATCAGAACCGCAGATAGAGGCAATCACCGTCAGATGACGGCCTTCCGCCTTCGCTCTGGCTTTCTCCTCAATAATCACCTGCTTCATCATTCCGGCAGGATCCTCGCACAGGGCGTAGCCAAGAAGCATATCCATCAAAATCACGGCTGTTTCAGGATCGCGTGCCTCCTGCACAAAGCGGTCGATACGAGGACTGGGATCAATGGCCACATGGGGCTTGCCTGCTGTAAACGCCTCTGCACCGATATCAATCATGCAGTCTCCCTTGCTATGAAAAGGATCGTCCAGCATGTATTCATCCGAAAAAGCTATATTGCCATAGATTGGACCAAGGCGGTCGTATGCCAGTGTAAGCGTTTCCTCCGCAAGAGAACCGCCGCAGTAGAGACCGCGCAGATACTTCTGGCTCTCTAACATTTTTCCCGCCTCTTCTCTGGCAAGCGGAAGCAGTCTGACAAAGGCATTCTCCTCTCTCTCCGGCGTATAGACTTCGCCCTTGGAAAGCGCAATAGCGAGCCGAGCCGTGTTTTCAAACGAATCGGAGGCATAGGCTCCGGCTTCGTGCGCCAAAGCGGAATCGCTGTTGATAAACTGAGCCACAACTGGTTTTTTGCACTGGCGTACACGTGCAAAAATCTTTTCCGCCGTTTCCCGGGCAGGAGGCTTGGAGATGAGGACAATCACGGCTGTATCCGGATCTTTCTCCAGAAGATCGATGGACTGAAGCATCGTAATACCGCCCACTTCTGCACGCAGGTCACGTCCGCCAACGCCGATGGCGTGGCTGACGCCGCTGCCCAGCTTGTGGATAATGTTCATGACCTCCTGCATGCCGCTGCCGCTGGCAGCGGCAATCCCGACAGGGCCGCGGCGCACCTTGCTGCACAGACCGATAGCCGTACCGCCGATGAAGCTAAGGCCGCAGTCGGGCCCCATCATCAGTAGTCCGTGTTCGTGCGCATAGGTTTTGAGTTCGATTTCTTCCTCAAGCGGTACATTATCGGAGAACATGAACACATTCATACCCATCTTCAGCGCTTTCATGGCCTCGGCTGCTGCATATCGTCCAGCCAGAGAAATCACTGCCAGATTGCGATCCTTCACGATCCGGCTCATGCTATCCAGCGAACGGTATTTCTTTTCCCCCTTTGGGCCTTCCTGTGCTGTCAGAAGTTCCAGAAACGCTTCTCGTGCCTTCTTTGCAGTCTGATCGTCCGCCACTTTCAGCGCGATAATCAGATCGTTGGGCGAAGCCGCTTCTCCCTCCGGCAGCAGCAGTCCCAGATCCTGCATAGTGTCCTTATTCAAAGGCGTGCCCATGCCAACGGAAATATTTCCTACGCCTTCCATGGCGGCAATCTTACCTGCAAGCCTCATCAGGAATACAGAATCGTAATATTTTTCTTTTTCCACAAAGTTTTTGATGACCACGGTTTATTCCCCCAATGTCATCCCTGCATCCTTCTGGAAGCGGATGTGTTTTTTCCACTTATCATTATCGATAGCCGGATAATCCTCGCGGTAATGCACGCCGCGCGACTCGCGGCGATTCAGTGCTCCTTCTGCTATGAGTATGGCTGTACGGCATAGATGCAGCGCTTCCAATCTGAGTCTCACAGCCGTCAGACTGTTGGGCACAGATGCCTCGAAAGCTTTCATCATATCAATCAGCTTTTCCAATGCCTCCGCAAGCGTTTCCTCGTTTCTCACGGGCGCAGCTGCTTTTGCTATCACTAGACGCACGGCTTCTTTTGCAGCTTCCCAATTGGTTTCCGCAGCCTTTTCATCATACGCAAAAAGACGCATTGCCTCCGCAGAGTTCACCTCTGGAATCTGCGCACATTCCCTTGCAGCGGCTGCACCGGCACGACGTCCGAACACGTATACCTCCGCTCCGGCATTTCCGCCGAGACGGTTTGCACCGTGTAAACCGCCAATCACCTCTCCGGCAGCATACAGACCGGGCACTCCGGTATAGCCATCCGGCGTAATGCGCACGCCGCCCATGATGGAATGCGCCGCCGGGCCCACTTCAACAATCTCCTTGGTCAGGTCAATTCCGGCATTCATGAAACGATCGTAATAAAGCACATGATTGACCTTGATTTCTTCCTCCGGTAGCTCTGTCAGATCCAAATAAACGCCACCATGTTCGCTGCCACGTCCTTCCTTCACCTCCACAGCAATGAGGCGTGCGAGAAGATCCTTGGGGACAGCCCCTTCGGAAGGATAGTGCTTGAGCAGGAATCGTTCTCCCAAACGGTTGGTCAATCTGCCGCCCTTGGCCAGAAGCGTGGTGGATATACCCAGCAGTTTGGGCCACACAGCGCGGCAGGGCTCGTGCTGCACGAACTCCATATCCTGCAAAACCGCCCCGGCTTCCCATGCCATTGCATATCCATCCGCTGTCTGACAAAGCGGATAGGTGCTGTTCTTCATCACGGAGGCGCCACCCGTGGCAAGCACTACAGCGCCCGCGGTGATGATAAACGGCTCGCCACCGTCCAAATCCAGACAGGTCGCACCGCAGACTCGCCCTTCATGCTTGATGAGCTGCGCCGCCATGGTGTGCTCTTGAATGACAACCCCTCTGTCAAAGAGCCAGTTTCTCAGCACCTCCATGCTCTTTTGCCCGGTAATGTTCCTGTGATGAACCAGACGCGGAACACTGCATCCCAGCGGCTGAAGCAGATGGTATTCTCCCTTTTCTTTCTGTTCAAATGTCATGCCGAGCGATTCCATATGCGGCACCGTTTCGGAGGATTCCTCTGCAAAGACACGCACCAGCACAGGCTCTCCCAGTTCCCATCCGCCCTTGTAAGTGTCCTTGGCGAATCGCTCCACGCTGTCCGCGTCTGAAACAGCAGCGTTGAACCCCAGCACAGCCGGCGAAGCAGCCGCACCTTTGGTGACGATAACCGGTTTCTTTCCGGCATTGACCACTGCCCATGCAGCTTCGAGCCCCGCCAGTCCCCCGCCGATAATGAGTACATCCGCCTTGAGATCAGGCATTACGTTTCCTCCTTCACACACAACAGACGCAGGGCGTTTTCACGGCAGATTTTTCGATAGGCATCCTCGCTGATGCGCTCTTGAACAGAGATTTTTTCCATGAAATCCGCCATTTTTTGATAGATGTCATAAATCTCCAGATTATGAGGCTCATGAAAGTCAGTACCGTAGCAAATGCGATCCGCATGCTTTTCAAAGTAGCGGCAGGTGTAGGCTTCATCAGCAAGCATCGCCTTGCCGCCGGAGATAGAGGAAAACTCCATCCACAGGTTCGGATAGGTCTCCATCAGGTATTCCACGCGGCTGCCCGGGCCGAACTCCGCCCAGAAGCGCGGGCTGTGACCGATGATGATCAGCTTCGGGAAGGCCTTCAGTACTTTTTCAAGCCGGGGCAGACCTTCTTCATCCACCACGCCGTAGTCGTTGCCCATCGTGCCCAGATGAATGAGCACCGGCATTTCATTGAGCTCGCAGTGATGGAACAGGTTCATCATCCGGGGATCATCCAGATACAGGTTCGCCGTCATCTCGCCCACGCCGGTCGCACCCTTGGCCTTGTAATAAGCCAGATAATGCGTAAAATCGGTGTCCGGGCTGTTTTTGCCCTGTCTGGGGTCGATGTTGCAAAACCACGTGCAGAACACATCGCGGTTGTCATCATACAGATGAAATGCCTCGCGCTGGCTCATGCGGTCGCATGTGCCTTCCGGAGCCGCACCGGGCGCCATCAGTACGCCGCGATCAATGCCAATTTGATCGTACATCCGCCGAAGATCGGCAGGCAGCGGATAGTTGGTGCCGCTTGTGCGGGGCAGATCCAGCTCCGGCACACAGTGCACGTGCATATCAATTTTCTTCACCGGCTGATGCATTTATGTCCCCCCCCATTAGTCAAAGAGATGGCACGCCACCTGATGTCCGGGCGTCATTTCTTTCAGATCTGGCTGCACCTTGCGGCACTTTTCTGTACAGTGGGGGCAGCGATTCGCAAACAGACAGCCCTCCGGCTTATTCACAAGGCTTGGCACCTCGCCTTTGAGCAGGATACGGTTCTTTTCCACCGTTGGATCGGGAATGGGGATTGCGCTCATGAGCGCCTTGGTATAGGGATGTAGAGAATTGCGGAAAATTTCAATGCTGTCCGCCGTTTCCACCAGCTTGCCAAGATACATCACGCCCACGCGATGGGAAATGTGCTGTACCACCGGCATACCGTGAGCAATGAACAGATAGCTCACACCCAGTTCCTTTTGCAAATCGCTCATAAGATTAAGGATCTGCGCTTGCACGGATACATCCAGCGCAGAGACCGGCTCATCACATACGATGAGCTTGGGCTTTGCGGCAAGGGCGCGGGCGATAGCGATACGCTGTCGCTGACCGCCGGAAAACTCATGCGGATATTTGCTCATTTCCTTGCTGTTGATGCCGACTTTGTTCAACAGATCCTCTACCATGCTGTGGCATTCAGTTTTGGTAGCAGCCAGCTTATGTTCGCGAATAGGCTCGGCAATGATGTCCTCAATACGCATCATGGGATCCATGGAACTATAGGGATCCTGAAAGATGATCTGCATATCCTTGCGAGCCGCGCGCAGTTCACGATCATTCATGGTGCTCACGTCTTTGCCATCCAGCACAATCTTTCCACCCGTAGGCTCAATCAGGCGAAGGATGGACTTGCCCACGGTGGTTTTACCACAGCCGCTTTCCCCCACTAGGCCGAAGGTTTCTCCGGCTTCAATGGAGAAGGAAACACCATCCACGGCCTGATAGTAGCCTGCCAGACGCTTCATCATGCCTGCATACATGGGATAGTATTTTTTCAGCCCGTTCACTTCAAGCAGTGCCATTATTCATGCGCCTCCTTCAGCTCATTGTAATGGAAGCAACGCACGCAGTGTCCTCCGCCGATATCCACAAGGTCCGGACATGTCTGGCGGCAATCCTCCTGCGCATACGGGCACCGCGTGTGGAAGCGGCAGCCCTGTGGCATCTGTGTAATATGAGGAACCATGCCTTCAATGTCATAGAGACGGTCGCGTTTTTCACCCATCGTGGGCATAGCCTTCATCAGGCCCAGGGTGTAGGGATGCAGCGGATGCTTGAACAAGTCCACCACGTCCGCAATTTCCATCACCATGCCCGCATACATCACCACCACGCGCTGACAGGTTTCCGCCACTACGCCCAGATCGTGCGTAATGTAGAGCACGGCCATGCCACGTTCCTTTTGCAGTTTCAGAATCAGGTCGATAATCTGCGCCTGAATGGTGGGATCCAGCGCAGTGGTCGGTTCATCTGCAATGAGAAGCTTGGGATTGCAGCACAGCGCCATGGCGATCATCACCCTCTGGCGCATGCCGCCGGAAAGTTCGTGTGGATAGGCCTTCATGCGGGTTTCCGGCATGGGAATACCCACCAGATCCAGCATTTCCACTGCCTGTTTCCATGCCTTTTTGTGCAAAATTTTCTGATGCAGGAGGATAGCCTCCACCAACTGATCACCGCAGGTAAAGACAGGATTGAGCGATGTCATGGGTTCCTGAAAGATCATTGCAACAGAATTGCCGCGAATGCGCTGCATCTGCCTTTCCGTCAAATTCAGCACATCATGGCCGTCAAGCATGATGCTGCCTTCAAGTACAGAAGAGGGCGGAGAGGCCAATAGACGCATAACCGTTTTAGCAGTCACAGATTTACCTGAACCGGATTCTCCTACCACGCCCAGCACTTCGCCATCTGCAATGGAGAAGGTAACGTCCTTGGTGACAGGCACCGGCTTACCGCTGAACTGAAATGCGACGGACAGGTTTTTGATTTCCAGAATGTTATTCATCCCTTTCGTCTCCTTTCATCAGTCAGCACGAATCTTCACGTCGAACGCATCACGCAGGCCGTCGCCGAGGAAGTTGAAACCCAGCACCAGCAGCATGATGAATAATCCCGGAAAGATACTCATCCACGGCGCGCGTTCCAGAAGCGCATAGCCGTCCTTGAGCATCATGCCCCACGAAGCACGAGGCAGCGGCACGCCAAGGCCGAGGAAGGAAAGGCTGGCCTCTGCAATGACGGCCTTGGAGCAGGCCATGGTAGTTTCAACAATGAGTGTGGAAACCAGATTGGGCAGGACATGCTGGAAGATGATCTTCCATGTAGGGCGGCCAATGGCGCGGGCGGCCATGATATAGTCCATCTCGCGGATGGAGAGCACCCTGCTTCTGACGATGCGGTAGAAGCTGGGAATATTGACAAGTCCGATAGAAATGGCAATATTGGTGATACTGGAACCCAATGCCACGCTGATTGCCATAGCCAATACAATAGTAGGCAATGCCCACAGGGAATTCATAAAACCAGAGATCACGCTGTCTGCCATGCCTCCCTTGAAACCGGAGAAAAGTCCCAGCAGCGAGCCCAGCACCATGGCAAACAGACTGGACCCAAGCGCTACGACAATCGTGATCTTAGAGCCGTCCACAACACGAGCATAGATATCGCGGCCCAGATTATCTGTGCCGAAGTAATGCTCTGCGCTCGGCCCCTGATAGCGGTGTTTGGAATTGCGGTTGGAAAAATCGTACTCCGTGGCATATCCTCCAAAGAGAGAGAAGAATACCATCAGCACCACAATGACCAACCCAATCACTGCGATAGAGCGGCTGAAAAAACGGGACAGCGTTTTCTGGAAATTGGTTTTCTGCTTGACGGTTACCTGCTGGTTTGCGGCTGCGGTTTTCTTGGCAGTATCCATTCCTTACGCTCCCTTCTTCCCGTGAGAAATTCTGGGGTCAATGACCACATAGAGAATATCCACAAGCGTATTGATAAGAATGATGATAATGGCGACAGTCATGACAAAGCCGAGCGTGACCTGATAATCGCGTGAGAAAATACTCTCAACAATTTTGGTGCCTAATCCCGGCAGTGCGAACACCGTTTCTACCACGATCGCGCCGCCAAAGAGGCGTCCAGTCTGCATGCCCATAACGGTAACAACGGGGATGAGGGCATTTTTGAGTGCATGTTTCCACACAATAATCCTTCCGGGCAAGCCTTTGGCTTTGGCGGTGCTGATATAATCCTGATCCAGCACATCCAGCACTGCGCTGCGCGTTTGGCGCATCACGGAGGCGGCAAAGCTGAAACCGATGGCGAACGCAGGCATAATCATCCGGATCAGATTATCGGCAAGGTTCTGATCCATGGGCACATAACCGGAGGCGGGAAGCCACGAATTGTATACTGAGCAGAACAGTACCAAGAGCATGCCCAGCCAGAAATGCGGCACCGCCTGACCAATCATGGCAAAAACGGTGCAGATATAATCCACAAAGCTGTTGCGGTGCGTGGCAGATGCAATGCCCATGGGAAGAGCAATCAGAATAGCGACGATCATCGCAAGCAGCGTCAGTTCCAGCGTCACCGGAAATCGCTGTACGATGGCATCTGTCACCGGCTTTCCACTGATGAGCGATTTGCCGAAATCGCCTTTCACAACGCCGCTGATCCACTTGAAATACCGAACCACGGCAGGATCATTCAGTCCCAGCTCTTCGCGCAGGGCGGCGATCTCCTCCGGGCTTGCATCCGCTGCTGCAAGGGCATCCGCGGCATCGCCCGGCAAAGCATTGAGCAGCACGAAAAGGACAATGCTGACTACCAGCAGAACCGGAATTGCCGTCAGCAGTTTTTTGACAATGTTACCTAACACTGGACGCCCTCCTAATGGAAGAGGGATGCAGGGCGAGCCTGCACCCCTCTATTGATGGATACTTGCTTATTTCAGCCATTGCTGAAAGAGAATTGATCGAGGTCTTACTTGTCGAGCCAGCACTCGGAGAAGTCCAGAGATGCGATAGAGGTGAACTGGACATTCTTGACGTAGTTGGCGAAGGTACAGTAGCTGTGGCTCTGGCAGATGATCAGCTGCATAGTGTTGTCATGATAGAAGGCCTGCAGCTGATCCACGGCAGCCTTGCGTTCCGCTTCATTGGTGATGGACTTGAGACTGTTGTAGATAGCCTGCATTTCAGCAGCGGGAGCGTAATCGGGAGACACGTAGGACACCATGGGATCCTTCAGCTGACGGGACACGTCCACACCGGCGTTGCCGTTCTGGCCGATGCACATCTCGTGGCCCAGCTCAGTCTTGACATGGGACACCCAGGCGGTACGCTCCATGGCGTTGATCTTCAGATTAATGCCAGCTTCAGCCATCTGAGTCTGCATGAGGGCCAGGATGGAGTTGTCGGGTTCACGGGAGATGCCGGAGATTTCCACTTCGATACCATCGGGATAACCGGCTTCCGCCAGCAGAGCCTTGGCCTTCTCGGGATTGTATTCGGTGATGGTGGCATAATCAGAGTACCACCACTGAGTGGGCTTGGAGAAGAAGGGTGTGGTGGCCGCAAGACCTTCAAAGACCACATCCACGATTTCCTGACGGTCGATGGCATAGGCAAAAGCCTGACGGAGTTTCACATCCTGGAACTGTTCCTTGGTGAAGTTCCAGCCGGCCCAGAAGTTAATAGCGTAATCATACTCATAGGTGGTCATGTCGCTCATCGCCATGGCGGTGAGAGTACTGTTGGTGGAGGAGTGGATATCCACGCCGTCCACATCGCCGGACTTGAGATTGGTGGTCTTGACGGAATCGTCGGTCATGATCTTGTAGACGATCTCATCCAGATAAGGCAGGGGCTTGCCGTCTGCGCCCATCTTGTAGTAGCCGGGGTTGGCCTTGAGGGTGATATGATCGCCTTCCACATACTCAGCCAGAACGAAGGGACCGGTGCCGATGGGGTTGGTAGCCACATCCTGATTGTCGATGTTGGAGGGGCTCATGAGCATGAAGGAGTTGCCGGAAAGGATGGTGAGCAGACCAGCATCCGGAGCAGAGGTATTGACCTTGATAGTGAACTCATCCACAACATCAATGCTGGTAATCAGAGCCAGATCAGAACCCTTGTTGACGTGTTTGCATTCATCAGTCAGATAGTAGTTCATCACCTTGGCAGCAGCTTCAGCGTTAAACTTCTGGCCATCGGAATAGCTAACATCCTCACGGAGCTTGAGCACGAGGCCCAGGCCGTCAGCAGTGTATTCCCAGCTTTCAGCCAGACCGGGCACGAAAGCGCCTTCCGCGTCGGTCTTGATCAGGGTTTCAAATACCTGACTGAGCACATAGCAGTCGTACTGGGAGAAGGTGGTGTGGGTGATGTCAAAGCCCTTGGTGGACATGTCCTGAGATTTGGCCAGCACAAGCGTGCCGCCGCGGACGGGGGTGTCTTCTGCCATGGCGGGAACGATGCCGAACACCATAACCAGAACCAACAGGATACTGAGCAGTTTCTTCATGGTAAACCTCCTCTGTGTAATAATGTTACGCGAAATGGGCTGGCTCCCACTTCTGTTGTCTTTATCATAGCAATGTCAAGAAGAAATGTATATTGCCTCAAACTGATATTATATTACTTGAAAAGGTTTGTTATTTGCCAAATTGTCAAAAAGCTTTCATTGGTGATTTGGTTGTGAGCAAGATTGTTCAATGCATGTTGATATACTATACAAATGACCTCCTGTCGTAGTTTTATTCTATAACAGGAAGTCACAACTTTTTCACTTGTTCGTTTTGAGGTTAATCATCTACTGTGAGCAATCCTTTTGAATTAGAACTATCAGCCAACAACCTTTCCGGGGTTGAGAATGCCCTTGGGGTCAAAGGCAGCCTTGATGCCCTTCATCAGGTTCATCTGGGTCTCGCCCATGCTCTCGGCCAGGAAGCCCTTCTTGGCATGGCCGATGCCGTGCTCGCCGGATACTTCGCCGCCCATTTCCTTGGCCGCTTCGTACAGCTCGTCCATGACCTTTTCAACAACGTCGTTCCACGCTTCGTCGGTCAGGTTGTCCTTGCAGGCGTAGATGTGCAGGTTGCCGTCGCCGGCATGGCCGAAGGAGCAGATGCGCACGCCGAGATTCTTGCCGATTTCAACGCTCTTGCGCACGAAAGCGGGGATGATCTCACGGGGCACAACCACGTCGCACTCGTCCATTTCGGGGGTGGAGCCCTTGATGGCCTCGAGGAACGCGCCGCGGGCATTCCAGATGCTCTCCTTGCGCTCGTCGGTGTCGGCCAGCAGCACGTCCTTGGCGCCGATGGACAGGGCCAGATCGGTCAGCTGATCCATGGCGGGCTTGAGGGCCTCAGCGCTGGGGCCGTCCAGACGGACGAGCAGGTACGCGTCGGCAGAGGTATCGGGGAACTGCTTGCCGAGATAGGTCTCGGCGCAGGCGATGACCTCGCGCTCCATGAACTCAACGGCGGTAGGTTCGCAGCCGCAGCCCAGCACAGCAGGCACTGCGCCGATGCAGGCGTCCAGATCGTCAAAGGGCATGAGCAAGGAGAGGTTCACCTTGGGTTCGGGGATGAGCTTCACGGTGAGCTTGGTCAGGAAACCCAGCGTGCCTTCGGAGCCGACCATCAGGTCGATCAGGCTGTAGCCGGAGGAGGTCTTGACGTTCTTGCCGCCGAGGTTGATCACTTCGCCGCTGGCCAGCACGACTTCCATGCCCAGCACGTAGTCGCGGGTCACGCCGTAGCGCACGGCACGCATGCCGCCGGCGTTGGTCATGGCGTTGCCGCCCATGGTCGCGGTCTTCTCGCCGGGATCCGGGGGATAGAACAGGCCGGTGCCTTCGAGGGATTTCGGGAACTCCATCAGGAGCACGCCGGGCTCGACGGTCGCGGTCATGTTCTTGGTGTCCACTTCGAGAACCTTCTTCATCTTCTCGGTGGAGAGCACCACGTCGCCGTGGATGGCCACGCAGCCGCCGCACAGGCCGGTACCGGCTCCGCGGGGGGTGACGGCGATGTTATGCTCGTTGCAGTACTTAAGCACCTTGCTCACGTCCTCGGTGGTGAGGGCCTGCAGCACAGCTTCGGGCATATAGTGACCGTAGATGGTCATTTCGTCATGGTCATAGTCGGTGGAGATTTCCTCGTCGCTGAAGACGCGGCCGGGGAGCAGTTCCTCAAAATACTTGAGATCCGCTTCGGTAACATGATTGAAGCTCATTATGCCTGCGCCTCCTTCAGCTGATTGATGAGAGCGGGAACGATCTCGTAGAGGTCGCCCACGATGCCGATGTGCGCCACTTCAAAGATGGGCGCATCCTTGTCGGTGTTGATGGAAACGATGTGGTCAGAGCCGTTCATGCAGGCGGTGAACTGAATGGCACCGCTGACGCCGCAGGTGATGATGAGGCGCGGACGAACGGTACGGCCGGACAGACCGATCTGACGGTCGTTGGTGGTCCAGCCCTTTTCCACCAGAGGACGGGTCACGGCCCAGTCGCCGCCCAGCAGCTTGGCCAGTTCCTTGATCATAGAGTTCCTTATCTTTAGAAAAAAGTGATCGAACAACTCAACAAATAATGCTCCGCTATGCGTTGTAATTCCTATTGCTTGTTCTCCAGGTTTTCCCCCTACAATTTTAATACGGCCTATGCTTTCTCCATTCCAGAGTTTTTTTAGTGCCTGATTTTCAGCACAAGCAGAATTTAAGTACATGACCATGTCAGTACAAATATTGTATTCAGGAACCTTGATGATTCTATGGTTCTTCTCATCATAAATAACAAAACCTTTGATTTTTGCTGTTTGGTTTAACTCCTTTATTTTTGAGAGCATTATTCTAATAATAACCCCAATGGAAATGACTGCCCCAATAATAATTAAGACCAACTCTTTTTGCTCAAACCCAAGCAGTTCAACAATTCCTGTTGATAACAGATTTACACCGACAGCAATCAAAACCGAAGTCATAATCAGTTCATAACCGCTCTTTTGGTTTTGGAGCAGTGTCGAGAACAAACGATGCTTTTTCATGCTATCCTCCCCCAAAAAGTACACTGTGCTATTTTACCATTTTTGGCGACATTAGTCTATCTATCCATACATCCTTGTCCCCTGATTATTTCAGAGGTACAATTATCATAGAAGCACAAACCAAGCGGATTTTACGGGAGGTAGCTGATATGATCGTTCTCAAAATCCTTGCCGCCCCATTTGTGGTGGCGCTGACCCTGCTCGTTGACATCGTGTCGTTTTTCTATTGCGTGGCTTTTGCCCTGTGTCATATAGGCTGCGTGGTGCTGTCCTGCCGGTCCTTGTCTAGTTCATCGGTGGCCAGCCACTGGGCGGTGTGGTGTTCCTTATGCTGGCGTTCCTTGTTTTGCCTTTGGTTATCCTGGCCATCGCCGGACGGCTCATGGAAAAGCTCTGCTCGGCGAAATACTCCTCGCAGGAATTCATCACAAGTTGATAAATTAAATACTCTGCGATATGGTCCGCCTCAAGAAAGGAAACGGTATGCAAGGCTTTCATCAATAAGCAGGGAAGACTTTGCTAGCGAATAGATAAAAAATCAAAACGTATGCCATACGAAAAAGCTGCACCCAAGGGAGCAAGGCCCCTTTGGTCGCACCTTTTTCTCATCCCGCCTGCCCTTTTCCACCCACTTCTGCCAATGAACATCCCTGACCGAAAAGCTCCCCGAAACCAGACGCGCAATTCCATCAATCCACCTTTATCGGTTGTCATCCGATTGAAGCCGAAAGGGGACTTGTCCGCTGGAATCCCGATTTGCTCAGGGAATAGGGGATTTTGGAGAGAAACTCTAGTAAAATCAAACAACAAAAAAGTCTGAAGATTGTAATCTTCAGACAAAATTTTGGTCGAGGTGACAGGATTTGAACCTGCGACCTTTTGGTCCCGAACCAAACGCGCTACCAAGCTGCGCTACACCTCGCTGGAGCCAATAAAGGGACTCGAACCCTTGACCTGCGGTTTACGAAACCGCTGCTCTACCAACTGAGCTATATTGGCAGGCTGCGAACCGGCAAAAGCGATTGTAGCATGAAGATAGTGAAGCGTCAAATACTTTGTTGACACATCATTTCATTCACCACGCATATTAACAGCACATTAACTTTCGTCACTTTTCTCTTCTCAGATTTACTTCCGCTTCATTTTCCACTGTGGAACTTTCTTTGGGAATTCAATGCTATACGGGGCTCGGGGCGGTTTCGCGGTTTTGGCTTGACAGATTCGGACAGGCTGTTTTATAATCACTCTCACTGCATGCGGTCGTGGCGGAATTGGCATACGCGCACGTTTGAGGGGCGTGTGGTGAAAACCGTACGAGTTCAAGTCTCGTCGACCGCACCAATCAAGAAGCCTTGTAAACATTCACTTTACAAAGCTTTTTTTATATCAAAAATGATGCTTATCCTTGTCCACACCCCTGCCGGGATCAACTGTCATTTTCTTGCTGTCCCTTTGCTACCGCTTCGGGATGCTTGGCAGGCGTTTCAAAACTCTAAACCTGTTTTTTGTGAAGCCATTGCTTTCAAGGCTGAACGGCCCATGGCCTTCACAATGAGTCGCGAGTGTGTATAATGGTCGAAGGCTGCATGTCAGTATAAGACAAGGATGAGGTTGATTCATGGCGTTCAACAGGCAATCCGGACAGAAAGCTGTTCTGGCCCGTATGGGGAAATTTGTCGCTTCCGGCTGGTTCATCCAGGGGGACGAGGTCTCCAATCAGTCGCGGCGCTCCTTGGTGTGTTACAATGTGTTGGTCAATGTTGCCGCCAATCTGATCGGCGGAAGCTTTTTTACCGGCCTGATGATTGTGCTGGAGGCGGATGACGCCTTTGCGGGGCTGGTGACCGTGCTCATCTATGGCGCCAATCTCCTTCAGCTGTTCACGCCTGTGATTCTGGAACGTTTCACCCGCAGAAAACCCTTGCTGATTACGATAAGGGTGGTGATCCATCTGATCAACATCGTCTTTATCGGCTTGATTCCCTTTCTGCCTGTGAAGACGAGCAACCGCTTGATTTTGTTTGGATTTTCGGTGTTCCTGGTCAACGCGCTCAGCGCCTTGAGCGGCCCGGGATTTTCGGTATGGCATATTGCCCATGTACCGCCCTCGATGCGCGTGCAATATTTTTCGCTGGTCACCATGCTCAACGGCATCTTTGTCGCCGTGTTTAACCTGCTGGGCTCCGGCGTGGTCGACATGTTCAAGCGTGCCGGCATGGAATTGTGGGGCCTGACCATCCTGCGCGTGCTGGCTTTGGTACTGGCTGCTTTTGATATCAGGCAATTGATCCGCATTAAGGAGCTTCCCGTTCAAAAACCGCTCCACAAGCTGCGGCTGAAGGCCATGCTGACGGAGCCCTGGAAGCATCCGGTCTACCTGCGCAGCGTGCTGGTGGTCGTGCTGTGGAGCCTGGTGGCCAACCTGCCGGGCGGTTTTTATACCTTGTACCTGCTGCGCGAGGTGCAGGTGAGCTATTCCTATATTATGCTGATTTCTTCCTTCAATGTGGTTGTGCTGACCTTACTTACCTTTGTCTGGCGCAGAATCTTCCTAAAGCACAACTGGCTGCGTCCCCTGGCGGTGGCCATTTTGCTGCTGGCGCCGCATTATGTCCTGCTGGCTTTTGTGTCCAGGGGATTGATGTTTTTGTATCCCCTTGCAGTCATCTGGAGCTTCGTATGCACCTCTGGCATCAACCTGGCTTTCACCAGCGTGGCTTATATCAATATTCCCAAAGAAAACCAGACCCTTTATGTTGGCTTTTACGCCACTGCCAACTTCCTGGCTGCGCTCAGCGCCGCAACCCTGTCACGCTTTTTCGTCACGCGATTGAGCGGCCTGCGCTTCTCCATCATGGGCGTGCCGTTTGGTGAAAAACAGCTACTTATGCTGATTGTGGGGTTTTTGATGGTAGGCGTTGGCCTGGTGGTGTACCGTATTGCCATGCTCAACAGGAGCCAGGGCTTGGAGCATTAAGGAATAAATAAAATGAGCAAAAAATCCGGGGCGCGTCACGCGCCCCGGATGCCCTTGTGTTTTGTCAGTAGGTTTCCTGCAATTCGATGTTCTTGTAGCGGCGCATGCCGGTGCCGGCCGGGATCAGCTTGCCGATGATGACGTTTTCCTTCAAGCCCTCCAGCGGGTCGATTTTGCCCTTGATGGCTGCATCGGTCAGCACGCGTGTGGTCTCCTGGAAGGAGGCGGCGGACAGGAAGGAATCAGTGGCCAGGGAGGCCTTGGTGATGCCCAGCAGCACGCGCTTGGCGCTTGCTACACGGGGCTGGTCATCCGCGCTCACCTCTCCCGCTGCCAGCTTTTCCTCAAATTCCCGCACCGCTTTGGCGTTGGCTTCGTCAAACTGGAAGATATCCACCAGGCTGCCGGGCAACAGATTGGTATCGCCGGATTCCTCTATGCGCACCTTGCGCAGCATCTGGCGGATGATCACCTCGATGTGCTTGTCAGCCAGACCCACGCCCTGGCTGTGGTAAACGGCCAGCACTTCGCGCAGCAGGTATTCCTGCACGCTCTTGACGCCAAGGATGCGCAGCAGGTGATGGGGGTTAATCGAGCCTTCAATCAGCTCGTCACCGGCTTCCACATGGTCGCCGGCTTCCACCTTCAGCCTGGCGCCGTAGTGGATCAGGTAGGATTTTTTCTCCTCGGGGTTGAGGTCGGATGTGATCACAATCTCGCGGCGCTTCTTGGTTGTCTGAATGGACACCGTGCCGGAGATATCAGCCAGGGTGGCTTCGCGTTTGGGTTTGCGCGCTTCAAACAGCTCCTCGACACGGGGCAGGCCCTGGGTGATGTCCTCCACGTTGGCAACGCCGCCGGTGTGGAAGGTGCGCATGGTGAGCTGGGTGCCGGGCTCGCCGATGGACTGGGCAGCGATGATGCCTACCGCCTCGCCGATGTCCACCAGCCCGCTGTGGGCAAGGTTGGTGCCGTAGCACTTGGCGCACACGCCGTTTTGGCAGCGGCAGGTCAGCACGCTGCGCACCTGCATGGAGGTGACGCCTGCCTGGGCGATCTTCTTTGCCAGTTGGGGCGTGATCTCCTGGTTGACATGGCAGATGATTTCGCCTGTTTTGGGGTCCGCCACGTTCTCGGCGGCTACGCGGCCGTTGATGCGCTCCTCCAGCGACTCAATCTCGCTGATCGGCTGGACGGTGATGCCGCGGACACGCTCGTCGCGCGCTTCAAAACAGTCGATCTCGCGCACGATGACTTCCTGGCTGACGTCCACCAGCCGGCGGGTCAGATAACCGGAGTCGGCTGTGCGCAGCGCGGTATCCGCCAGGGATTTGCGGCTGCCGTGAGAGGACATGAAATACTCCAGGACGTTGAGCCCCTCGCGGAAGTTGGAGCGGATGGGCAGCTCAATGGTCTTGCCAGAGGGCGAAGCCATCAGCCCGCGCATGCCGGCCAGCTGGGACACCTGCCCAACCGATCCGCGCGCGCCGGAGTTGGTCATCATATAGATGGGATTGTTCTTGTCCAGCACGCCCATCACAAGACCTTTAAGGTCGTTGGTGGTTTTGCCCCATACATTGATAATGGACTTGTAGCGCTCATCATCGCTCATCTCGCCGCGGCGATAGCTGCGCTCGATCTTGCTGACCTGCGCGTCCGCCTCTGCCAGCAGCTCCTTCTTCTGCGGGGGCACCACGATATCCGAGATGGACACTGTGATCGCGCCCTTGGTTGAGTAGGCGTAACCAAGGCGCTTGATCTCGTCCAGCACCTTGGCGGTCATGGTCACACCATGCACATGGTAGCAGTTGTCCACAATGCGGCTGAGGTCCTTTTTGCTGACCTCGTGGTCAATTTCAAGCAGGAACATGTCGTCCAGGCACTCGCGCTTCTGGATACCGATGTCCTGTGGAATAACTGAGTTGAAAATCAGCAGGCCCAGCGTGCAGTTCACCAGACGGCGCTCGCTTTGTTCCCCGAAGCTGCGGGTCAGGCGCACCCGGATAGGCGCGTGCAGGGAAATCTCCTTCTCATGGTAGGCCATCTCTGCCTCATCCATGGAGGAGAAGACGCGCCCTGCGCCCAGGGCTTTGGGATCGGACAGCGTCAGGTAGTGACAGCCGATGACGATGTCCTGGTTGGGCGTAATCACCGGTTTTCCGTCCTGCGGTTTCATGATGTTGTTGGCTGCCAGCATCAGGAAGCGGGCTTCCGATTGCGCCTCGGAGGACAGCGGAACGTGCACGGCCATCTGGTCGCCGTCAAAGTCGGCGTTGTAGGCGGTGCATACAAGGGGATGCAGCTTGATGGCCTTGCCTTCCACCAGCACCGGCTCGAAAGCCTGGATGCCCAGGCGGTGCAGCGTAGGCGCGCGGTTGAGCAGCACGGGATGCTCGTGAATGACGTCTTCCAGAATGTCCCATACTTCAGGCCGCACTTTTTCCACGGCGCGCTTGGCGGATTTGACGTTGTTGGAGATGCCCAGCTTGACCAGCTGCTCCATCACAAAGGGTTTGAACAGCTCCAGCGCCATCTCCTTGGGCAGGCCGCACTGGTGCAATTTCAGCTCAGGCCCGACCACGATCACCGAACGGCCGGAATAGTCCACGCGCTTGCCCAGCAGGTTCTGACGGAAGCGTCCCTGCTTGCCGCGCAGCAGGTCGGACAGGGACTTGAGCGGCCGGTTGCCCGGGCCGGTGACCGCGCGGCCGCGGCGGCCGTTGTCAATCAGCGCGTCAACAGCTTCCTGCAGCATGCGTTTCTCGTTGCGCACGATGATGTCCGGCGTACCCATTTCCAGCATCCGCTTCAAGCGGTTGTTGCGGTTGATGACACGCCGGTACAGATCGTTCAGGTCGCTGGTGGCAAAGCGGCCGCCGTCCAGCTGCACCATGGGGCGCAAATCCGGCGGGATCACCGGCAGCACGTCCAGGATCATCCACTCCGGCTTGTTGTTGCTCTGGCGGAAGGCTTCCACCGCTTCCAGACGCTTGATGGCGTGGGAGCGGCGCTGGGATTCGGTTTCCTTGTCGCGCTCCTTCTCAATGAGAAACTCGATCTCTTCCTTGAGCGAAGCGCTCAGGGCGTCAAGGTCCAGGTCCTGAAGCAAAATCTTGATAGCCTCAGCGCCGATGCCTGCGCGGAAGCTGCCGCGCTCCTCCTCAGGCTTGGCCATCAGCTGGCGATAGGCGGAGTCTGAAATCAGGGCATACTTCTCAGTCTTTGTGTACTCGGTATTGCCGGGGTCGATGACAATGTAGGAGGCGAAATACAACACCTTCTCCAGGTTGCGCGGGCTGATATCCATCAGGATGCCCAGGCGGCTTGGAATGCCTTTGAAGTACCAAATGTGGCTGACCGGCGCAGCCAGTTCGATGTGGCCCATGCGCTCGCGGCGCACCTTGGCGCGGGTGACCTGCACGCCGCACTTGTCGCAGATCTTTTCCTTGTCGCGGTATTTGATGCGCTTGTATTTGCCGCAGCTGCATTCCCAGTCCTTGACCGGTCCGAAGATGCGCTCGCAAAACAAGCCGCCGCGCTCGGGCTTGAGCGTGCGGTAGTTGATGGTTTCGGGCTTGGTGACCTCACCATAGCTCCACTCCCGGATTTCCTCCGGAGACGCCATACCAATCTGAATGGATTCCAGGTTTGTCAGTTCAAACATTGATTATCTTCTCCTCGCCCTGGGGCAGGTCACTCAATATCGATGTCGTCATCGTCAAAGTCGAGTTCAAGGTCGTCATCCAGGTCATCGTCCAGATCATCGTCCCCGGCGTCGTCATTGTCCTCGTCATCCAGCAGCGCTTTGCGCGCGGGGGCTGCGGGCTTTTCTTCCGCATGGATCTCATCAGCCAGGGACAGGTCGTCCAACGACAGGCTGAGGCTGTCAATTTCCATGTCATCCAGGTCAGCGGGCAGTTCGCCTTTTATCACGTCCTTCAAATCAGGCACCTTGGGCATCTGCAGGTCCTCATCCTCAAACTCCTTGATGATGATCTGCTCCTTGTTGTCGCCCCAGACCTTGATATCCAGGCTGAGCGCCTGCAGCTCCTTGATGAGCACCTTGAAGCTTTCGGGGATGCCGGGCGTGGGGATGGAATTGCCCTTGACGATGGATTCATAAGCCTTGACACGGCCGACCACATCATCGGACTTGACCGTCAGGATCTCCTGCAGGGTGTTGGCGGCGCCATAGGCTTCCAGCGCCCAGACTTCCATCTCGCCAAAGCGCTGCCCGCCAAACTGGGCCTTGCCGCCCAGGGGCTGCTGAGTGACCAGGGAGTAGGGGCCGGTCGAGCGGGCGTGCATCTTGTCATCTACCAGGTGATGCAGCTTCAGGTAGTACATGTAGCCGACGGTCACCTTGTTTTCGAAGGGTTCGCCCGTGCGGCCGTCATACAGGATGGTCTTGCCGTCGCGGCTCAGGCCGGCCAATTCCAGCGTATCCTCGATGTCCTTTTCATTGGCGCCGTCAAACACAGGGGTGGCCACATGCCAGCCCAGCTTCTTGGCGGCCATGCCCAGGTGCACTTCCAGCACCTGACCCAGGTTCATGCGGGAGGGGACGCCCAGCGGGTTGAGCACGATGTCCAGCGGCGTGCCGTCCGGCAGGAAGGGCATGTCGGCCTCAGGCATGATGCGGGACACCACGCCTTTGTTGCCGTGGCGGCCGGCCATCTTGTCGCCGACAGAAATCTTGCGCTTCTGCGCAATGTACACGCGGACCATCTGGTTCACGCCCGGGGTCAGCTCATCCTTGTTTTCCCGCGTGAACAGCTTGACGTCCACCACGATGCCGGACTCGCCGTGGGGCACCTTCAGGGAGGTATCGCGCACCTCGCGGGCTTTTTCACCAAAAATGGCGCGTAGCAGGCGTTCTTCCGCCGTGAGCTCGGTCTCGCCCTTGGGGGTGACCTTTCCCACCAGGATATCGCCCGAACGAACCTCGGCGCCAATGCGGACAATGCCGAATTCGTCCAGATCCTTGAGGGCGTCCTCGCCGACATTGGGGATGTCACGGGTGATCTCCTCCGGACCCAGCTTGGTCTCGCGGGCCTCAGACTCGTATTCCTCGATGTGGATGGAGGTATAAATATCATCCCGCACCAGCTTTTCACTGATGAGGACGGCGTCCTCATAGTTGTAGCCCTCCCAGGTCATGAAGCCGATGAGCACATTGCGGCCCAGGGCAATCTCACCCAGTTCGGTCGCCGGACCATCCGCCAGCAGGTCGCCGGGTTCCACGACATCGCCCACATCCACGCGCGGACGCTGGTTGATGCAGGTGGACTGGTTGGAGCGGGCGAACTTGGTCAGCTTGTAATTGTGCTTTTCGCCCAGCTCGTCGCGGATGACGATCTCGTCAGCGCTGACGCTGTCCACGGCGCCGGCATGCTTGCTCAGAAGCACCACGCCCGAGTCATAGGCGGCCTTGTATTCCATGCCGGTGCCGATGATCGGGGCCTGGGGGATGAGCAGGGGAACAGCCTGCCGCTGCATGTTGGAGCCCATCAGCGCGCGGTTGGCGTCGTCATTTTCAAGGAAGGGAATCATGCTTGTGGCCACGGAGACCAGCTGCTTTGAGGACACGTCAATGTAATCCACGCGGTTCCTGGGCACCATCAGCACATCCTCGCGCCAGCGGACCGTGACCATCTCGTTTTTAAAGCTGCCGTCCTCATTGAGCGGTTCCAGCGCCTGGGCGACATAGTATTTGTCTTCCTCATCGGCGGTCATGAAGACGATCTCATCGGTTACCCTGTGCGTTTCCGGGTCCACCTTGCGGTAGGTGGCTTCAATGAAGCCGTATTCGTTGATGCGCGCGTAGGTGGCCAGGGAGCCGATCAGGCCGATGTTGGGGCCTTCAGGCGTCTCGATCGGGCAGATGCGCGCATAATGGCTGTAATGAACGTCGCGCACCTCCATGCCGGCGCGGTCACGGTTGAGTCCGCCCGGCCCCAGGGCTGACAGGCGGCGCTTGTGCGTCAGCTCGGCCAGCGGATTGGGCTGGTCCATAAACTGGGACAGCTGGGAGGAGCCGAAAAACTCTTTGATAGCTGCCGATACCGGGCGGATGTTGATCAAATCGCCGGGCCTGACATCGTTGGCGTCCTGGATGGCCATGCGCTCGCGCACCACACGCTCCAGGCGCGACATGCCGATGCGCACCTGGTTTTGCAGCAGCTCTCCCACAGAGCGGAGCCGGCGGTTGCCCAGGTGGTCGATATCATCCACGCTGCCGATGCCGTGGGGCAGCCCCAGCAGGTAGCTGATGGAGGCTACGATGTCATCGATGATGATGTGCTTGGGCACCAGGTTGCCGGCCTGCTCGGTCACCACCCGCTTCCAGTCTTCCTCAGGAACCTGGGACAGGTAGTACTTGAGGGTAGGGAGGTGCACCATCTCCAGGATGCCGCACTCCTTGGGGTCAAAGGGCAGGTGATAGCTGGCATCGGCAAAATTGTTGCCCACCACCTTATGGATACGGTCACCCACCTTGACGTTGACCGAGTTTACGCCGGCATTCTGGATGGCCAGCGCCTGCTCTTCGGTGATGACGGCGTCTTTTTTTGCAAGCACTTCACCGGTTTCCGGGTCAGTGATGGCCTGGGCGGCGCGCAAGCCGGCAATGCGGTCGGCCACGCCCAGCTTCTTGTTATATTTGTAGCGGCCCACGCGCATCAGGTCATAGCGCTTGGGGTCAAAAAACAGATTGCGCAGCAATACCCGGGCGCCGTCCTCTGTGGGGGGTTCGCCGGGTTTTTGCCTGCGGTAAATCTCCAGCAGCGCGTCCGTTTCGGACTTGATGTTGGCATCGCCATGGGCGATGGTGGCTGCCAGGCGCTCGTCGTCGCCCAGCAGGTCAAACAGCTGCTGGTCGGTGCCATAGCCCAGAGCGCGCAAAATAACGGTCACAGGCAGCTTGCGCGCGCGGTCGATGCGCACCCACAACCCGTCGTTGCTGTCGGTCTCATATTCGATCCAGGCTCCCCGGTTGGGGATGACCTGGCCGGAGAACAGCTGTTTGCCGGCTTTGTCGATCTGCTTTGTAAAGTAGACGCCGGGGGAACGCACCAGCTGGCTGACAATCACGCGTTCCGCGCCGTTGATGATAAAGGTGCCATGCTCGGTCATCAGGGGAAAGTCACCCATGAAGACCTCGCTTTCCTTGATTTCTCCGGTCTCCTTGTTCTTGAGCCGGACAAAGACCTTCAGCGGCGCCGCATAGGTTAAATCGCGTTCCTTGCAGCGTTCGACGCTGTGTTTGGGTGTTTTATCCAAAGCATAGTCTACAAACTCAAGCACCAGGTTTTCGCTGTAGTCTGTGATGGGGGAGACGTCGTTGAGCACTTCACGGAAGTCTTCTTCCAGAAAACGCCTGTAGGAATTTTTTTGAACTTCAATCAGGTTGGGCATGTCAAGTACTTCGTCGATGCGGGAGAAACTCATCCGTTTGCGCAGTTTTCCCATCTGGACCTCGTGAGCCATATTTCCTAATCACCCCTTCATTGCTGCCCAGCTGTCCGTGCGCCCGGCCGAAGAAACACAAAAAATTAATTTAATAAGGAAACAACTCCGGCCTGGCGCATCATGACGATACTGATGCAATCGCAAACAATACCATCCTCTCATTGGCTTGTCAAGCATTTTTCGTGATTTCCGTGAATTCCCAAAGTAAGTTCCACAGTGTAAGAAGTGAGGAAATTACTGTAAGAAATTGGCGGAAATCAGTGTGAGAAAATGAATAAAAGGAAGGGAAACCTGGTATTGAGGAGGCGTTTTGCTG
>Ga0255347_1002553_pt1 | contig 25564 bp, 20 predicted proteins | sample wastewater_treat_2_FD_192479 | JGI IMG/M metagenome (GOLD analysis project Ga0255347, IMG submission 192479) | Wastewater microbial communities from Lulu Island WWTP, Vancouver, Canada - plant24 | ecosystem: Engineered > WWTP > Wastewater > Unclassified | place: Canada: Vancouver, British...
CAAAATATCCATAACCCAAAGAATAATAGGCATATAATAAATTTTCGCTGTTTCTGGACAAGGGATTTTTAATGAATGTTTCCAAATCTACAATTGCTTGATCGGGATTGTTGGTGCGATAGTAGCATTCGGCTCTCCAGAATAAGCATTCGGCAGAATATTTTCCTTTGGGTGCAGATGTATGGGCAAGAGAAAAATATTCGATAGCTTTTCCATAATCCTTCTGAGCAAAGGCATTGACGCCCATCTGATAGAGAAGATATTGTTTGGTCTCGGTTAAAGATGTATTTAATTTTTTTATTTTCAAAATAGATTGATAAGCCAGTTCATAATTTTTTGTAGTTAGATAAACGGAAGTCAAATATTGATAAGCCTCGTCAGCATATTTGGAGTTTGGAAACTCGGAGAGAAAACGGGTAAAAGCTGCAACCGATTCCCCGAATGCTGAAGTTGTTTCATAACAAGTTAAAGCATAATTAAATAAAGCTTCTTCTCGAACCGTTGGATTAAAGTGCGTTTGCAAAGCGGCTTCAAAAGAAAGGCGGGCATTGGTTTTATCGTTCAAGAAAACATATGATGTTCCCAGATGAAGATAGGCATTTTCGGAAATTTCATCAGGTTCGGTGGTAACTTTTGATAGATATTGGATGGCATTGGAATAATCTTTCAGTTGAAAATAGGACAATCCCAATAAATAAACATCGTTTCTGAGAACTTTAGGGGACAGATTTTCATACTTTTTGAAATAAGATATGGCTTGTGCATAATTTTGTTCGCCATAAGCCAATTCTCCAAGTATTCGGAAAATTTCTGCATTGTTATTATTGTTGGGATATTTTTGAAGTAGAAAGTCAGCTTTTTCTTTCAATTTTGCGTATTGTTTTTCAACATAATAAATTTGTACCAAAAAATAAGGAACACTAATTTGATAGTCAGGATGATTTTCTATAGCTAAAAAATCGGGGAGGGCTTTTTGATAATTTCCCATCATATATTCCGAATAGGCATAGTAATATGTTGCATCCACACGAAAGGGAGAATTCTGAAGTTTTAATCGAGAAAAGATTTTTCCGGCTTCTTCGTAATGTTGTGTTTGAATTGCGGTATAGCCTTTGTAAAAAAGGAATTCGGGAATTTTATTTTCAGACAGCTCCTGTTCGTTTACTTGAGAAAAATTTTCTCTGGCAACTGTGTAGTTTTTCTGTTCGCAGTTAAGTACCCCAATCATAAAATAAATTTCCTCAGAAAAAGGTGTATAAGGATGTTTGGTGAGAAAAGTCTGTAAAAGTGAAAGAGCGTTTTCTTTTCTAAGTTCGTATGCATTGGCCGACAGGAAATATTCGGCTTCCTGAAACTGTCCATCAGAGGGAAATGTTTTTTTTTCTAAAAACTGTTCAAAACTTCGGTAAGAGGCAGCGTATTTTTGTTGAAAATAAAGTTCTTTCCCTTGAATGAAATCTTTATCTTCGGAGGCAAAAAATAAGGTGTGTTGTGCGGAAAGAAATAAGTTGCTTAAACAAAGAAAAAGAATAAGAGTTAAAAAAGGAATATTTTTTTTTGCCATTTTTATAGAATTTATTTTTTACAAACAAAAGAGCATAATTAAGCAGGACAAAATGTGGAAATTTATTGCAAAATTAAATGTTTTGACACTTTTTGCCAATTTGTTCCCGTAGAAAAATTTCAACTGCTTTTTTAACCGATTTTAAACCAAAAAGTTCAAGTTGAATTTTTTCAAGAGGCACATAAAAGCAGTCTTCCACATCATCCGAAGGTATGGGTATCAGGTCTTTTTTTATTTGACAGAGAAAAAACAAATCGAGCGTAGGAATAAGCAAATTGCTGTATTCGTATTCGTTAGGTAAGGAGAAAAGGTAAGTTGGATTTTCAACTTCAAGCTGTAATTCTTCCATGATTTCCCTTTTCAATGCTTCTTCTGCTGTTTCATAATTGTCTACAAAGCCTCCGGGTAAATCCAGTGTTCCTTTGGCGGGATCTTTTTTTCGACGACAAACGAGCAACTCTTTTTTTTCGTTTAAAATAAAAGCAGCCACTGCTGCTGATGCATTCAGGTAATAAACAAAACCACAAGCCTTACAACGTTTTGATTTTTCGTTGTTTATCTCAAAATCTGCAGAACCACAGGAAGGACAAAAAGAAAATTTCGAAAAAAAATCCATTACTTGTTCTTTCCCTTGATATGTTTTTTTCATTTAAAGAATATCTTTAAAATTAAAGATTACAGTTGAAAATTGTAGGCATGTCGTACAATAAACATGCCATTTGATAATTTATAAAACGTTGACCATAGTATTTCTGGTATTTGTAATTGAAAAAGTTGTTTATAACTTTGTCTTAACTCGTTTATTTATTGAATTTAAAATGTTATTTTTGCAAAAAAATTAATACGTATATGGGCAAAAAGTTATTGCTTCCCGGAGATGATGAGTTCAAAGACCTTGTTCACAGGTATGAGCAGTACCTTTCGGGCAATGCAAATGGATACTTCGATGTGGAAGAATTTGAAAATATTGCGGAATACTATTTGCTGAGAGGAAGAACCAAAGATTCTTCCAGGGCTATTGATTTTGGCATGAAATTACACCCGGGCAGTACAGCACTCAAAGCTAAACGGGCAAAAATATATTTGGCTGTTGATGAAGTAAAAAAAGCTTATCAATTGCTTTCATCTTTTACCGAAAGCGATTACGAAACCTTATTGTTGAAAATTGAAGCCCTTGTTCGCATGGGTCGTCATGCTGAAGCTGATAAATTGATAAAAGGCTTGACAACAGAAAAAACAGCCGATTTGGATAATATCTTTCTCGATATAGCTTATATTTATCTCGAGAACAATAAATTTGAGAAAGCTTCGGAATTTTTATTGAAAGGCTTTCAAATTAATCCAAAGAATATCGATTTACTTTTTGAATTAGCTTTTAGTTTTGAACAGATGGAAGAAAAAGAAAAAGCTATTGAAATTTATAACCGTATTCTTGATTTGGATGCTTTTTCCGGAGAAGCTTGGTTTAATATAGGACAAATTTATTTCAATTTGCAGGAATTTCCTAAGGCTTTAGAAGCTTATGATTTTGTGCTGGCTATTGATCCCAATGACAGTCTGGCCCATCTGCAAAAGGCACATGTTCATTATCAGCTCGAAGAGTTTTATACTGCCATTGAATATTATGCCCATTATGCTGCCATGACCGATGACCCAGCTTCGACTAGCCTCTATATTGCCGAATGTTATGAAAAACTTGAGCAGTACGACAAAGCTGTAGATTATTATAAATATTTACTTGAACAAGATCCGGATAACACCGACCTGCTTATTTCCATTGGATCTTGTTTATTGGAACAAGAAAAATTCTCAGCAAGCATTGAATATCTTTCACGTGCCATAGAACTTAATGATTCATTGGCCGATGCTTGGGTTTATCTGGCTGAAGCTTATTTAGCCATCGATAATCTGGATATTGCATTAAAGTCTTATTTGCTTGCACTTCAACTCGATAGTGAGCAGCCTGAAGTTATAATGGCTGTAGCAAATATTTATTTGGAAAAGGGAGATTACGAGACTGCATTAAATTTTTATCTGGCTGTTGAGGCAATGAGCAATTCATTGGAAATTGTCAATGTTTTTATTGCTGCCACTTATTATAAATTGGGGAATAAGACCGAAGCTTATCGTTACTTGAAAAAAGGAATAGAGGATAATGAAGATGTGCTAAATCTGTTTTTGGAAATTTGTCCCGAAGCTATCGAGACGATCCATTAATTTCCTATAGATGCAGTTATTCAAAAATTTTTTTACCGCGTATTGTAATTTTTTTTTATGCCGGTGGCTACCTTATACTTAAGAAATAAATTTTGATGAAAATGAGACTGTATGGGTTGATTGGTTATCCGCTAAAACACTCTTTTTCAAAACGTTATTTTGCAGAAAAATTTAGGAGGGAAGGAATTGATGCTCGATACGATTTATATGAACTTCAACGCATAGATGATTTCCCTGAACTGGTCAAAATGCCTGGCCTTTGCGGCTTGAATGTAACCATTCCATATAAGGAAAGCGTTATTCCTTTTCTAAATGAATTGGACGAAGTGGCTGAAAAGATAAGGGCAGTAAATGTCATTAAGTTTTTAAGGAAAAACAATCATTTGTGGCTCAAAGGCTATAATTCGGATATTATTGGTTTTGAAAAGGCCATAATTCCTTTTTTGAAAACTTTTCATGACAAAGCATTGCTACTCGGAACCGGAGGAGCAGCCAAAGCGATTTCTTTTGTTCTTGCAGCTCATAATATTAAAGTTACTCATGTTTCACGAAAGCCAGGCATCAATAAAATAACCTACAATGATTTAAACGAAGAGTTGATGCGTGAGCATAAATTAATTATTAATGCCACACCACTTGGAACCTATCCTAACCTTTGCTCATGCCCCGACATCCCTTATGAACATCTTACGCCACAACATATATTGTTTGATGTTGTTTACAACCCACCTAAAACTTTATTCTTGAAAAAAGGGGAAGAACAAGGAGCAACCATAATCAATGGCGAAACCATGTTGAGTGGACAAGCAGAAGCTGCATGGGAAATATGGAACAAATAGAAGATAGTATAGTTTATTTTTTCAGAGCAAGAGAGGAAGGACTCTTTCCCCTTTTGCTCCGATGGAAAAAAAATGACTATAATTGTTCACCAAACGTTTTGATAGGCAATCATTAAAATTATGCTGATTTTTTTGATTATACTTTCCTTATTTATTGGGAAAATATTTATTGAAAAACAATATCATATCCTGCCATGAAGCCTTATCGGCTGCTTCGTTATATGCAATGGGCATATTGAATTTTTTCCCTGCTTCAGTAGAATATTTATTGGTAAAAGCATGAGTAGCACCTTCATAATTTTTGAATTCGTAAGTTATATTGTATTTTTGCATCTCACTTTTAAAATTATCTATATCTGCTTGTGTAACAAACATATCTGCTGCTCCATTACAAATAAGCACTTTTGTATTTTTCATCGCCGGACTGGCTTTAAAGCCATTGAGCCCACCATGAAAACTTACAACCGTTTCCAAAGGCAGTCCCATTGCAGCAGCATTTAGCACCACTGTGCCTCCAAAACAATAGCCAATTGCACTAACATGTTTTTTATCAACAGTTTTTTCTGAAGTCAGAATTTCATAACCTTTTTCCATCCGCTCTTTAAGTAATTCTGGATGAGAAAAAATATATCCCGCTGCGTTTTGAGCTTCTGCAGCAGTATCATATACCTTACCGTCTCCGTACATATCAACTGCCATAGCCACATAGCCTAACTCTGCAAGCATGTCTGTACGCATTTTTATGTATTCGTTAAATCCCCACCACTCATGCACAACCAGAATGCCGGGTTTTGTTTTTTTTCCATCATCTTTCCATGCAAGATATCCTCTAAAATTTTGATCGCCAATTTTATACGAAATACTTTTTGTTTGAATATCTGATTTTTTGTTTGAGTTGTTGTTTTGAGCTGTTCCAAAAACAGGTAATAACAGCATGATGCCAAACATAATTGATATAATTGTCTTTTTCATTGTTTTAAAATTAATTTATTATTTATACTTTGATTGATTGATTTGATTTTTGAAAATATATAAAATCTATTAATGAGAATAGAAATTGTTGTTAAATTTCACATCCATCCGGTCCGCAAACTCCGCCATTTTCACCGGAAAACTCAATAATATCGGTTTTTTTGTGTTCAGCTAAAGCTCTGTTGAGCGCTTGTAAAAAAACCGATTCATCCTGTGCTCCCGAAACGGCAAATTTATCGTCGAACAGAAAATATGGCACACCTCTGACGTAGAGCTGATGCGCATGGGCAATATCGTGTTTGACTTCATCGCTATAAGCATCCGAAAGTAATACTTCGTTTGTTTCCGTAGCTTCCAAACCCACTTCCTTTGCCAATTGAAGTAAAATTTCATTGTCATCGATATTTTTCCCATCAGTAAAATAAGCAGCAAAAAGTTTTTCTTCCATTTCGTTTTGCTTGCCGTGTTTTTTGGCCAGATGCAATAATCGATGAGCCTTGAAGGAATTTACTACAATTGCCTTTTCAAAATGAAATTCCAATCCGACTTCCTTAGCCATCTGTGTAATGAAGGCAGTGGATTGGAGCGCTTGCTCCATTGACCAACCTTTTTCGGCAGCCAAATGTTCCATTGTTTTCAACTCAGGATTGGTAACGGCAAAAGGATCGAGTTGAAAACTTTTCCATTCTACTTGAACATTTTCCCTGTAAGGGAATTTTTCAAGCGCTTTTTCAAATTTATGTTTGCCAATATAGCAGAAAGGGCAAACTACATCACTCCAGATTTCAACTTTAATCACAAAATTATTTTTATTTTCCATTTTTTATTGTTAAATTATTGTCAGTTTTAGCGGATAAGTCCGGGAACTTTTTCGCCATGAATAAATTTTAATATTTTTTGTACCGCATGTTCAGTCCCAATCAGCAAGGCATTGTGAACCATAGCCGAATTGTGGGGTGAACCCAACAAGTTGGGTAATTCAAAAAACGGATAATGAAGTTCAAATTTTCGATCCTTAAATGGTTCTACCCACCAGGCATCGATCCCCGCATAAAAATTCGGATGTGTTTTCAGATGTTCATACAACGCAGCTTCCTCAACAATCGCACCGCGTGCCACATTCACCAGCACGGCATCTTCTTTCATCAATTCCAATCTTTCTTTGTTGATCAAACCTTCTGTCTCTTCATTCAGCGCTATGGAAAGGATGAGACTATCAGCATTTTGCAGAACATAGTCCAAATCTTTCAAGGTTCCAATAAAATCGACCTCCTCATCCGTTTTACCGGAACTGTTGGTCGCCATCAACTTCACACCAAAAGGTCGCAATAATCTGGCTGTAGCTTTTCCGATAGCTCCAAAACCAATTATTCCGGCAACCGAACCTTTCAGAAATTTGGTTTGACTTTTTATCTGACTGAAATTGCCCTTTGCCAAGTCGTTGTGATAAACATAAAGCCTTTTGCTGAGCGCCAACAACATAGCCATCACATGTTCGGCCATTGGTTCGGCATAAGCCCCCTGATTGGCAGCTATCTGAAGTTTCTCAGGAAAATCTTCCAACCGAATATGATCATAGCCGGCAGAAAGTAATTGCATAAACCTAATATTATCCATAGGCAAATTTTGTTTGTTAATGCCTTCCTGCACCGGATTCCACGACAAAAGGACATCGGCTTTAGTCATCAGATTTTCCAATTCTTCTTTTGTGCAATCTTCCTTAAAGTAAATTTGCATTTCCTTTCCCAATACATTCTTTAAATACTCTTTTTGTTCCGGAAAAGTTTTAAAAGTTACTATTATAGTCATTTTCTTTTTTATCATTTTATTTGATTGATCCACTTTTCGAGTGTTTCATAAGGCTGTGCACCGGTTAACTTGTATTTGCCGTTGGCAATCAGTGTGGGTACCGAATTGATGCCATACTGATAAGCAAGATAAAAGTCCTCATCAAGCATTTGTTTTACTTTTTCGCTGTGAAAATCTTTCTCCCATTGTTCGACATTCAATCCCACCTCACGCGCACACATTTTTAGCACTTCAACATCATTAATATTAAGACATTCAGTCAAATGAGCTTTCTGAATACGATTAAATATTTTGTGATGCATTTCATTTCCACCCTGCAATTCGGCAGCCTTACAAGCCAGCAATCCCCGAGTAGAATACGGATAGTCAAAAGTTCGGGTTGCCATTAATTCGGGATGCATGCGATGAGCATCATCATTCATGTTGGCAGCTCTCCAATGCCCTAAAATTTGTATTTTTCCTTCCTCCTTCGAACCGAAAATTTTTTCTATCCCATTTGGTTCGGGAGCCAGTGCAAATGATCGATGAATAACCTCAATGCGATCAAAATATTTCTCTACTAATTTTTCCACTCTGGGCGAAAGTGCATAACACCATGCGCAAAGTACATCGTGGAAAAATTCTATGGTAATTTTATTTTGTTCCATAATTTTTTTAACCAAAACGATACGACGAAATTTTAACTTTCAAAAGTGTTCCCGAAAAATCCTGTTTGCCTAAGTCGTTTCCGGCAGCTCCGGCAACCACAAAAAGCGGAACCAAATGTTCGCTTCGCGGATGCGATTCTCTTGCACCGGGCGCACTTAACCACTGAGTAAGAAGTTGATTACGAATTTCCGGATTTTTATTTTCTACTGCATGAGTCAACCATTTGTCAAACTGTTCCGAAATTTTCGAAATAGCCTGATTGCCCGACATCATTCCACGCAAATTATGAAAACTCATTCCGGAACCAATAATAAGTACCCCTTCCGAGCGCAAAGATTCAAGTGCTTTTCCCATAGCAATATGCTGAGCCGGTCGAAGTCCCTTAATGAGCGAAAGTTGTACCACAGGAATATCAGCTTGAGGAAAAGCTACCATTAACGGTACAAAAACGCCGTGATCAAATCCGCGAAGATTTTCACGAGCTGTTGTAAAACCGGCTTCGAGCAACAGGTTTTCAATCTTTAACGCCAGTTGAGGATCGCCGGGAGCAGGCCAGCTCAATTGATAAGTAAATTCGGGGAAACCGTAATAATCGTACAGCAATGACGGATGCTCACCAAAATTGACGGTTGGCACCGATTCTTCCCAATGACCTGAGACGACAAGAATGGCTTTAATTTTATCATGAAAATCATTGCCAATTTTTTTTAAATAATTACGCAGCATTCCATATCCCTGAGGGTCGCCCATGAAGTCATCCATCACATGCCATGGCCCACCTCCATGAGGAATAAAGAATACCGGTAATTTTTCTGAAATTTTCATGTTGTTGAATCAATCTGAAAATAGACAGATTGTGTCCATTCTCAATTTTACTTTTCTCTGACTGTTTTTAAAGCAGTTCCCCAAGCTATGAGCTGATCCAGCATGGCATGCAAGCTGCCTTCGTGTGAAGAAGCAGGTTTAAAAACACTGAAATTTTCAAAATCCGTAAAGAGTGAAAGTGTTACCTGAGCTCTAACGTCGGCTATCTGAATTTCACCCATGATTTGGCGAAGCTGTTCTACAGCTCTTGCACCGCCGGCAGAGCCATAACTTACAAATCCTGCTGCTTTGTTGTTCCATTCGGCATAAACAAAATCGATAGCATTTTTTAAAGCTGCTGTCGGTGCATGATTATATTCTGGTGTTACAAAAACATACGCATCCATTTCGTTGATTTTCTCTGCCCATTTTTTTGTATGTTCCTTTTGATACTGATGCATGGAAGCCGGAATCATTTCATCGAGCAACGGCAAATTATAATCCGCAATATCAACTATTTCAAAAATTGCATCATTACGTTTACTGGCTACCTCATAAACCCATTTTGCAACAGCTTCCGAGTTACGGCCCGGGCGCGTACTTCCAACTATTATTCCTATTTTTATCATAATCTTTTCATTTTTTACTGTTTATTTTTTCTTCCAATTCATCCAGCCTATCGTTGGCCATGTGCACCATCATGGTTACCCGTACAAAAGGCAAAGCCAACAAGAGCAAAGCCAACGAGATAATCAGTTGAAACCAGTTGAAGGCAACGATATTTACAATAATTCCGATAAGTCCAATTAAAGCGGCAATAATTCCACCCGGTATTCCAAGTGGACATCTGAGTTTTTTCTTTGTTTCCATTTTTTTGATTTTTAATTACTGATAATTTTTTAATTTTTCTATCAACTCTTCTTTCGTCGGCACGCTTTTGAACACCACCTTGTTGTCAATCAACAAAGTCGGAACGGTATGGATACCCAATTTCATGGTTCGTATCATTCCGCTTGGTGAATTGGCGAGGGTGGTTTTCAGTGAAAATTTATCCTCAAACTGAGGTAAAACTTCTTTCAGCATTTGCTTCGTAAGTTTACAGTTCGGACAAGTCAACGTATAAAAGAGTTCGATAGTTGTTTTTTTATTCATTTTAAAGGATTTATAAAATTTCTTTATGCTTAAAAAGTATAAATATTACTCACGACAAAAATAAAATTGAAAAAAATATTCTTGAGACTGTAATTTTTTTGTAAAATTTGCCGTTCCTTGTACTTTTCGTAAGTCTGTTGTCTGCAAAATATTTTTTTATAAATAAATTTATTTCAAATTTGTATAAATAACATGCATTAAGGAAAAAAGTTCATGTTTTTTTGATAAAGCATTTGCCATTTACAAAATAAAATTGCTGTTTTTTAAAGCAAATTATTGTAACGTATTGTAACAATAAAAAATTTAACGACTTTCTTCAGCTTAAATTTTGCTTTTGCTTTGTTTCCATATTCAAAGTTTAAGGAGAAAGGTAAAAAATGTATTTTTATTCGTTAGTTCAAAAATTCAAAAATATCCCGTAATTTTGCACCGCAAAAAAGAAATTAACTGCAATTGCCTTCTTACCTCGTTTTTTCTTCGGAAGTATAAGGTTTAAAAACAGCTCAATATTATTAATGGATTTGGTTGGATTTTTTATTCTTGGAATAGCGGCAGGAATTTTGTCGGGATTGTTTGGCATTGGAGGAGGAATCGTTATCGTTCCCTCGTTGATAGTGATTTTTGGTTTGGACATTTTGGATGCCAATGCTGTTTCGCTGGCAGCCATGTTGTTGCCGGTTGGAATTTTAGGCGTATGGGCTTATTACAAAGAAGGTTATGTAAATATTGGCGAGTCGCTTTGGGTAGCATTGGGGTTGTTCTTGGGGTCATTTGTTGGAGGTGGAATTGCCGTAAATATTGGCGAAAGTTTGCTTGCCAAGTTATATGCCGGAATTTTAATCTATATTGCCATCAGTTATTTTCAATTACCAAAGTATTTTCGGAAAAAGCAGCCGATAGAAAAAGAAGAAAAACCACGCGAAAAAAAATCATTCTGGGCATTTGTTCTGATAGGTTTGGCAGCCGGAGTTTTTGCCGGATTATTTGGCAAAGGCGGCGGGCTGGTTATTGTTCCGATGCTGATTCATTTTTTTCATTACGACAGTCGTTCTGCTGCTGCAACTTCATTGGCTGCCTTGCAACTTCCGGTCGGCTTGCCAAGCGTACTGATTTATGCTGAAAACGGACATTTGAATTTGCTGTTTGCCGCACTGATCGCTTTGGGTATTTTTGTAGGAGTTTTAATAGGTTCAAAAATCGGCATTAAAATTCCACCATCAATTTTCAAAAAAATCTATGCGGTTTTTCTGCTGGCAATTGCTGTTTATATGGCATTTGAATATATTTGAAACAATTGATTTCACCGAATCGAAATACTTTAATAAACTTTATGATTATCCGCAATGATTCCTATTGTAAATTCTTGACTTGAAATCAGTGTTGTAGCTCACAGCAGCAACAAGCAACCTGTCGAAGATTGCATCACCAAAATAACGTCGATTAAATTTATAGCAGAACTCATTGAGATAGTATTGTAAATACTCGTTTGTAAGTTGATGGTGTACATCCAACAGCAATCGTTTAACGTTGCCAATGGCAATGTGCACCCAAGGTAATATCTTTGGCAGGTCTTCTTTCTTTATAACCTGTGCATGATGTGATTTGACATGTTCAGACAGCTTGCTGTAAGAAGTTGCATCATCGGTGGTCAATTCCGCCTGTGGATTTACGTGTTCTTTGACAGTATTTAAAATGGTATCAGCTTTTAAATCATCGATAACCAACATTTTCAGGTGATTGACACGTTTGGGCTTTTTGCCCGGTTTGGGGTTTTCCACAAAGGAACTTTCGCTCATAACTACTATTTTGGACTGACTTTGGCTTCCTATACCTCGCTTGAGAGGTTTGTCTTTTTCTTTTTCCGGAATTAATGTAGTGATAAAAGCATTGTCGAGTTCTACCTCATCGGTCAATTGGTACAAATTATCGCGTTTGCCCATCACATCGCATAATTTGTATCCCATCTCCCAAATGGGCTGATAACGTTTATGTCCCAATTGTCGTTGCAGTTCTGAGGCAGAGAACGATTTTTTGGTGCTGGTAAGCAAATGCATGGCAATATACCAGTACATAAAAGGTAATTTGCTGTTTTCCATCACCGTTCCTGAGCGTAAGGATTGCCGGTGGTGACATTGTTTACATTCGTAGCTCAGTTTATTCTCCAGCCAGTAATGATGCTCACAACCACATTTGGAACAAACGACCCCGCAAGCATCTCTTTGAGCCTTAAAATGCTCGATACAAGACTTTTCGTCGGGGAATTGTGCACTGAATTTAATGATATTCATAAGAACTATATATATTAATTTTATAACATAAAGATAATGAATATCAGCGAATTATACAAATTTTTATAACTATTCTCTGAAAAATATACCATAATTTATCCCTTTTAATTTAGGAAAGTTTGCGGATAATCATAAAATTTTTTTTGAACTCGTTACTAACGATAAAGCGTCTGAAAAATTATTGATTTTTTCAGGCGCTTTATCGTTTATGCAATTCATCGGTTATTTTCTATTCCACAATCAATTTGCTGATGGAGATTCCTTTATCGCCAACGAGTTTTAACAGATAAATTCCATCTAGCAAAGAAGAGATATTGATGCGTTCATCCAAATTTTCTAATTTTCTACTTATCAGAATTTTTCCTTGAAGGTCAGTGATTTCAATTTTGTAAGCGCCTGAGGTGTTTTTAATTGTGATCCATTCTTTTGCAGGGTTTGGATAGAAGTTCGTGACTTGGTTCTCAAAAGTTTTGTTTACGCCCGTGTTGATGAAATTCCTCACCACATTACTGATGCGTACTTCGTCCATGTATCCATCCAAATTTGCTGCGATAATCAAGTCTTTGGAATTCAGCAACGTCTCATTCGCAGAATAATTCATTTCGACGGAAGAAATCAAGTTTCGATTTTTATCGTGGACAATCAATTGCAACTGGTTTTTTGCCGTATTTCGGATATAAGCTACATGATACCATTCGTTCAATGACGGACTGAAAGTCGTCGTCAAACCGATTCGGTCCTTTGCTTGCGAGAAATAGTAGCCAAAAAAGATATTTCCCCACCACGGACTGATTTCTAATGCGTAGTTGGAAAAGTAGGAATCAGTATCGCCAGGTTTCCAGAAAAGATACATGCTGTTGCCGGTAAAAGAGTTCAGTTTGACCCATGCTTCGAGTGTCCAATCCCCCGTAAGATTCAAATTGACATGATGCGGAACGGTCAAGTTCGAAACCGTTCGATAGCTTTTGCCAAATTGGGGTGAAACATTGTCTGTGGCAGAAAGATTTTGAACATCGCCAACCGCATTTCCGGTAGCAAGGCTTCTGTTCTTCAAGTCGTTGTCGAAATGAAGCAACAACAATGTGTTTTTATCGTAAAGATAAGGACCGCCTGTTTCATTCGGTTTTACCAAATTGAAAATTTCGCTTTCGGAATAATTGTTTGCATTTGAAGTGTCGGTAATCTTCAGTTTACAAGTTCCTTCAAGCGTCGCAGGAATAGCCCATTGATAATTGGAAGCCGTGGTCGAAATATCGCCGGTTATCGTTTTCCAATCAGAAGCATTGACCTGTGAAGCAGGGACAACATTCGTTGCATATTCCAGTTTAATCCGTTGAATGTTAGTTCTTCCCCATTTAATGTTCATTGTATCTCCAGCAATGGCATAATTATCAATCATTGGAGAAATAATATTCAATTTCGTTAAATCTCCCTTTACAAAAGGCCCGTATGTGGTGGAGAGATTCATGTTATCGGGTGCTTCGATTTTCAAATAAAATCGGCTGATAATATTTCCGGCATTCCAAGTGCAAGAATTTTCGGTAATATGATCGGCAATCTTTGTCCATGTTTTTGCGTCATCCACTGAAACGTACACGTTCAGTTTAACGCCTGCTTTGAGAGGAGTCCATGCTATTTGTACAGTCGGATTGTTTTCATCCATATTCGTTACCGGTTTTATCAAGGTAGCAACCGGAAGTTTTTTTACTCTGACGTCAAAATCGAAGTAGAAATCTTCCAGAAATGCTTGCGAGGTTGAATATCCGAGCGATTGATAGGCTGCTAAATCATTCATTTGTATTGCTTTTACAAGCGGATATCCACCTCTTCGATATTGATAATCAATCAGAAAATATCCCAGCGTGTAGTATCCGTAATCCGGCGAAGGATAGATTCGTGTCTCTTCGTACGTCGGGAGGTGTCCGAAATAGTTTACGGCTGCATTCATGCAATCAATTCCGCTTTGAGCCATTTCTATGAGTTTCGTATCCGTAATCGGTCCCCTGGCGCAAAACTCGGGAAATCCTTCGTTGAGCCATGCGGTTACAATTCCTTGCGGCATATTTCCCTGCATTCCATGAGCCAGTTCGTGCCGATTCATATGATAGAATAAGGGTAGTTCATCTTGCGTTGAGGCACAAGTTGAATGCATTCCCGATGACCATGCTGTACCGCCGGTAATTCTTGAGGGAGGCAATCCATTGCAGGGAACGCCTTCTATTTCTCCATCAATGCATGTTGGCAAAGTAAAGTAGGAAAATTTTTCAGTAATATTCAAATTGAAATTTGTCGTATATTCAACGAAAGCGGGTTCCAAAACATCGCTGAAATATGGAAAGTTTAAGGCATAATCGACCGGACGCGTATAAAATTTAAAATGTTCTGTTTCTTTCACCATTTGAACCCGGAAATTATTATCGGTCTGTAAAAACCGATAATTTACGTACCGATTAAAATCGCCTAACAAACCCGGTAAATCATTTACATTCCACCAATAGGAGAGAACATCAAAACTGTTTGCATTCATTGAACTTATCATCCCATATCCCCAATTTTTAAATATGTTCATAAATTCCCCAAATGCGGCGGCAACTGCCTTTCCGTTGTTTGAAACGAAAGTAGAACGATTATTCAATGCATCAAAAGAAGCAAAACTGCCTCCATAAGCATTAACGGCTGTTTTTACCGTTTCATCGGAAGGCATTAGTCCTGCCTCAAAAAGAGGAAATCCGATTTTGAATATCAACGGCATATTTCTCGTTTGGTAATAATGGTAAAGATATGCTTGACACAAATAATATAAAGCCACATTTGTTACATTGTTGAAAGTTGCAATTTGTTCTGTTGTTACCGGTTCAGAGATGTAAATCGTGTCGTTTGTACCTATAAATCCGGCATCAAAAGCAAATGCATCCGAAGGTTTTAGAGATTGGTAGTCAGTAGAAGTGATTAGTTTAAATGGATATTTGAAAGTATTAAATGAAGGAGCATTCCAAATGCGACCGTGAAATATTAGGACTTGAACTTTATCCGATATTTTTTTCATATCTACATTTGCTATTGACGGAATAGCATTGGATTTGAAAGTAGCAATATTGAGCGTTTTCGGTTCGTTGAAAATATCGAGCAACCGGTTACCACTGATAGTTTCATCCGTATTCAGTTCCAATCCGTTATTTGGAGCTGTAGCCGAATTGGTGTAAAACTTGTATTCATTCAAACTGTACGTATTTATAGGAACAGAAACGGAATAAATATTTCCGGTTTCGAGTGTCATTTGTTGTCCGTTCCACCAATTCCAATCACCTTTGACGTAAACTTTGTCGGTAGCAGGGTTAAAATATCCTGCAGCAATCATATCGGACATGTTGACGCTTAACTTAACCTTCACATTCGTTTGCGTATTTAAATAAACATCCAAAAAATTGTTCCAATCGTTTTGCAATGCAGGCAGGCCGCTATATCCAATATCGGAATAATTCATGTTTTCAATGAATTTTGCCATTGCAGGCATTTCTTTCGTCTTAATAATATAGTAAGCAACGATAAACGAATAAGCATAACCCATATCTGTGTTGAAAATATCCTGAATAACCGGTTTACCTCTTTGATCGGTTATTGATTTTATCCAGTCTTTTGTTGAAATTTGACGGCCAAAGTAGCAGGCAACTCCTTCGTTCAGCCATGCAGGTAAAGTTACTTTTGTTTTCCACGCATTCATGCAGTGAGTATATTCGTGAGCAAATAATCCCAGACCTTCATTTAAACCCATTTTTGCAGGCGAAAGCATGATAAACAGAATTTTTCCGTGAGCCGAACCCGTTGAGTTTTCGTCATTTTCAGGATAACCTTGAGCTAAATGTAAATGATCCAAATCCTTATAAAGAAAAATATTGGTTTTTTCAGTAGGATTCACTCCCAGAGAAGAACTAACAATCGAATGAAACAGTTCGATTCTTTCTATAAATTGGGTGATCAAATTATTGTCCTGAGCCGAATAAATGACGTTGAAATGATCACTCGATTTGGATAGATTCATATCGCCGTCGTTGTAGAAAACGGTCGTCAATGTAAGATTCTTCACGCCGACATAAATGCTTCTGTTTCCCGAAGAGGTAACTGGGAAATTGTTCTCCCAGCCGCCATTTTCTGCATTCACCGTTGTAGAAAAATACTTATATCCAACGTAAGTATTCGATGGAAGCGGAATAGTCAACGAATAGATATTGTTGTTTCCTAAATTTAATTCATGCGTCAAGTCAAATCCATTGAATGAGCCTCTGATATACATTTTATCAGTTGTTGCATTGAATTTACCGTCATTGATCAAAATGCTTGCATCAACTGAAAACGTAACATATGTAATTGCCGGAGCTATTGAGAATAAATCGCTTTCCGATTTTGTGCCTGCATTGGTTACATCCGAAATCCTGATTTTGCAAGTGGTGGAAGTGAATGTTGGAACTGTCCAACTAAAGGTTTTCAGCGAAGCGTCTACGGATGAAGCAATAACTGTCCAGTTCGAACCATTGTCGGGAGAATATTCGATTTTAATGTTTTGAATTCCGTTTGAAGTCCAATTCAAAACAACAGTTGAACCACATAAAAACCCTTTACCATTCAGGTTTTCTGTATTCAAATTAAGCCCAGAGATTTCACTGTTTTTTGCAAGCATGAATTTCATAGGAACATTGAAACGGTATGCCCAACTCACTTCGTTGTGATCATCTCCTTGGAACACCAGTGTTTCCCAATTCGACGACGAATATCCTTTGTATTTCATAATTGTATCAACCAATTGCTGATTTGCATCGTAGTTGGCATCCAAACCAACCGTTCCGTGGTCGAAATAGATCTTGTGATTGGAAGCGGAGGGAAGTTTTGCCAACAGATATTTTCGGAATGAATCGGGAATCGAAGGGTCATCCGTACCAATAACTCCCCAATGCGTGGACATACAGACAGCACCACCAAAAATGTTTGGATATTCGCAAAGTGCATACCATGAAATCAATCCGCCCATACTCGATCCAGCAACAAACGTATTGGCTGCATTCGTATACACGGAATAGGTGAGGTCGATAAACGGCTTCACCTGATTGACAATGAACGAAAGGTATTCATCGCCTTTCGGGTCGTTGTTCATTTCGTTGAGTTTGGCAGTTTTGACACTTGAAGTCAGATAATCCATCGATTTTTCGGGATAGTATTCTGCATATCGGTTCGAACTGTTCCAAATCCCAACGACAATCACATCTTTAATCGTTCCATTTTGCATCAATTGAGAGAGTGTTTCGTCTACTTTCCATTCCTGGTTGTTCCAAGTGGACGTTGCGTCAAATAGCATTTGTCCGTCGTGCATGTATACAACTGCATATTTTTTCGAAGGAGCATATCCGTCAGGAAGCCAAACATCAACTGTTCTCACTCCGATTAAATCGTTGTTGAACGAATACCGGTCTACTTTACCAGATGAAAGTATCAGTGAGTTTGAAATTGATAATATGCTAACATTTGGGTCCCAAACGACAGCCCATTTGGCAACTACGTCTGAAGAAGAATAATTTCGATTAGCAACAGCGGAATTATCGGCATTCAATTCTCCAAAATTCCAATCCGGTCCTGAGTAGTATTTGTATTTCATAGCCGCAGTTGCATTGTCGATCGAAATGGAATAATGCGCTTCGTCCACTTTATTCATCGCTTGTTGTGTCCAATTATTCATCTCGCCGGCTATGTAACAAGCTTTTGTCCCAGCAGGAACGGTTACATTATAGATCAGTCCGTTTGGATTTGGATTGTAAACTTCTTTCCAGTTAATTACCACATCCGATTTGTTGTAATTCCTGTCGGATATCGATTGGTTGTTAGCATCCAATTCTTCATATTTCCATTCCGGCCCCGAACAATATTTATATCCGTTCGGTAAGGTTGTATTTATTGTAGTTGTAAAATGAGTATCATCTATTTTTGCCATTTGCTTGTGTACCCAATTGGTGGCTCCTCCGGCAAAATAACACGTGTAGGTCCCGGCAGGAACCGTTACTGTATAGACAACATCGACCGGGATGGCTGAAGGATCGTAAACAGCCGCCCATGAAGTTACAACATCATTGGCTGTATAGCTTCTGTTATTAGCTATGTTTTCGACATAAGCCCACGAAGGTCCCGAACAGTATTTGTACAATTGATTAGAAGTGGCTGAAGGCATATTCAACGTGTAATGCGTTTCGTCAACTTTATTCATGACTTGCTGCGACCAGCCGTTCATCTCGCCGGCAATGTAGCAGAATTTTGTACCGGCTGGAACGGTAACATTATATGTAAGACTGAAAACAAAACTTGAGAGGGAAATCAGTAAAAACAGCATGGAAATTCTTGGGAAAGAGAGAGATTCTCTTTTGTAGCAATGCATTTTCATAGTTTTAAAATTAAGGGAATTGATTAAAAAAATTAAAAGAAGAGAAAAGAGATATAAAATCGGCCAAAGATAATCAGATTTATAGAAAAAATTATATGTTTTGCATAAAAATTTTAATTTTTTACAAAATATTTTTTCATCAAAATATTTTCATATTAAAATTCGTCTCATATTATTGATTATCAAGTAAATTTAAAACTGAAAATCAAGGAATTCTGATTGGCTGCAATTATTTATTTAGATAAAAAAATGCGTGGAAATTTTTGGAGATTTTGCTGGAAAATATTGCAGAAGTATTGTTCAGAAGAGAAAGCAGCCGGCCAGCCTTGAAAAATAATAATTGTTCAAAAAACAAAAAGCTATCTTAATGAATAAGAAAGCTTTTCTGATGGTGGGCCCAGCTGGGCTTGAACCAGCGACCCCCTGATTATGAGTCAGGTGCTACTAACCAACTGAGCTATGGGCCCTGCATTTGCGAATAATTGCTTATCTTTGCAAAGCGAATGCAAAAATAATAATTTTTTGTGTGTTTGAAAAAATTCTTTGTTATTTTTCTTTTAAATGATACATTTTAAAAATATATCGGCTCTGATATTCGATTTTGGCGGGGTGTTGATCAACCTGAGCCGTCAGCAGTGTATTGATAGTTTTCGGTCTCTGGGAGTAAAAGAAGTGGAAAAATATCTGGACGATTTCAATCAGTCCGGTTTTTTTCTTCAATTGGAACAGGGAAAAATTTCACCGGAGCAATTCCGCAACGAAGTCAGAAAATTATCTGACCACACTTTGACCGATGAGCAGATAGACCGAGCTTTTTGTTCATTTTTGCTGGATATACCGGAAGAAAAATTAAAGTTGTTGTTGGAACTTCGGAAAAAATTTAAAATTTATTTGTTGAGCAACACCAATCTTATTCATATGACTTTTTGCAGAGCACAGCATTTTCATTATAACGGTTATTCGATGGATGATTTTTTCGACAAATGTTATTTTTCTTATGAGTTGGGAATAACCAAGCCCGACATCCGTGTGTTTAATTCCGTGATAGAGGATATTGGGCTACCACCGCAGCAATGCCTTTTCCTGGATGATGGGTTGCAAAATATTGAACAGGCACAAAAAACCGGCTTGCAAACTTATTGGGTGAAACAACAGGAAGATTTGAGTTTCCTGCTTCAACCCGATGTTTTTGTTTTTGATTAAAACAAGTAGAAAAATCAATAGGTTTTTCCAAATAAATTTTCAATGTATTTCATTTTAGTGGGAATTTCATGCAAGTGATAGAAGCGAACAGCGGAATAAAAATAGAACCTTGTGTTGCCACAGTAGGTTTTTTTGATGGCGTGCATATTGGTCATCGATTTTTAATGGAAGAATTGAAAAAGATAGCTTCGACGCAACATTTGAAAAGCGTGGTTGTAACTTTCGACCAGCATCCGCGTAAAGTTTTAAATGCCGATTTTCAGCCAAAATTGCTCACCACGTTGGACGAAAGACTTTTCCAAATCGGTTCGACAGGTGTAGATGCTTGTGTGGTGCTGAATTTTACGCGTGAAATGTCCTTGTTGTCCGCGCGGGATTTTTTAAAAGAGGTTCTTCACGATCAACTCAATGTACAGACTCTGCTGGTGGGGCACGACCATCGTTTTGGTCATAATCGGGAAGATGGATTGTCGGAGTATATCCGCTACGGAGAAGAATTTGGAATAAAAGTTATAGAAGCTCAGCGGTTTGCTACAGAAGATATGCCGCATATCAGTTCTTCCGTTATTCGTCGAGCACTACTCGATGGAGATGTGGAAACGGCAAATCGATTGTTGATGTATGAATATTCTTTTGAAGGAAAGGTTGTAAATGGCTTTAAGGTAGGTCATAAAATTGGATTTCCCACTGCAAATCTGATCCCGTTAAGTGAAGAAAAACTAATTCCCGGTGTTGGAGTGTATGCCGTTAGAGCGCGTTGTAACGAAAAAAGATTCAAAGCCATGATGGACATAGGTTATCGACCTACCTTCGGGGATGACAACAAGTTGACGATTGAGGTTCACATTATCGATTTCAATGAAGATATTTATAAAAAAAACATTAGAATTGACTTTATCCGTCGGCTGAGAAATGAAATTAAATTCGATACGGTAGAAGAACTGATTGAGCAGTTGTATCGGGACAGGGAGGAAGTTTTGGCAATGAATTTCTGAAATTTCATTTTTCATGCTTTCGTTGTATTTTTGAAAGGAAAGCAAACAATTTTTCGTTTTGCTGTATAAAACATAGCAATTGAGAAGCAAAAATCTTATTTAACCGAAAATATTTATCGACAAATTTGTTAAAATCATTTATTTATGAAAAAATTAATTGTTGCCGTTATGATTGGTACATTATTAACCGGTTGTTCTACCAACAAGGACAATCCTTTCTTGCAGGTTTATGATACTCCTTTTAGCGTTCCTCCATTTGATAAAATCAAGACTGAACATTATCTTCCTGCCTTTCGTGAAGGAATAAAAACTCATCAGAAGGAAATTGACGCCATTGCCGAGAATAGCGAAGCGCCAACTTTTGCCAATACGGTTGAAGCGTTGGATTTCAGTGGAGAATTGCTGAAAAAAGTTTCTTCCGTATTTTTCAATCTCTATTCTACCGATACCAACGATAAAATGGAAGCCATTGCCAACGAGGTAACGCCGCTTCTGACGGAACACAGTGATAATCTTTATCTCAATAAGGCGCTGTTTCAACGAATTAAAACCCTTTACGATAAACGTTCCACACTTGGGCTCAATGCCGAACAAATCAGGTTGCTGGAGAAGTATTACAAAAATTTTGTTCGCAATGGTGCTGCATTAAACGATGAGCAAAAGGAAAGATTGAGAGAAATCAACAAACAGCTTAGTTTGGCAGAGTTGCAGTTTGGCCAAAATGTATTGGCAGAGACAAATGCTTATCAAAAATGGATTACTGACGAAAAAGAATTGGTCGGATTGCCGGAAAATGTCAAACAGTCGGCAGCTGAGGCTGCCAAAGAGGCTGGGAGAGAAGGACAATGGCTTTTCACCACAAAAAAGGCGAGTTTCATTCCCGTTCTTCAATATAGCGAAAATCGTGAATTGCGTCGAGAATTATTGACCGCTTATAACAAGCTCGCCGATAATGGCAACAAAAACGACAACAAACCGGTGATCAATAAAATTGTGAAACTCCGCGTGCAAAAAGCCCAATTGTTGGGTTATCCCACTTGGGCCGATTATGAATTGGACGATACAATGGCCAAAACACCTCAAAAAGTTTATGAATTTTTGGCTTCCGTGTGGGAACCTTCCGTACGTAAAGCACGAGAAGAAGCGGCAGAATTGCAAAAAATGATGGATGCCGAAGGAAAAGGAGAAAAATTGGAACCGTGGGATTGGTGGTTTTATGCCGAAAAACTTCGAAAAGCCAAATACGATTTGGAAGAAGAAGCATTAAAACCATATTTTAAACTCGAGAATGTCAGAAAAGGGGTTTTTGATTTAGCTTCCAAACTTTACGGATTGAAGTTTAAAAAACTCGAAAATATGCCGGTTTACCATCCCGATGTCGAAGTTTTTGAAGTAACCGATGCCAACGATTCGCTGATCGGTATTCTCTATACCGATTACTATCCTCGTGCCGGCAAAAAGGCAGGCGCTTGGATGAACAACATTTCGGAACAATACATCAAGGATAATATCAATCATCGACCCGTTATTTGTAATGTTGGCAATCTGACCAAGCCCACTTCCGACAAACCTGCTTTGTTGAGCATGGACGACGTGGAGACTTTATTTCATGAGTTTGGACATGCTTTGCACGGTTTACTTTCTCAGTGCACTTATCCTTCTCTTTCGGGTACAAACGTAGCTCGTGATTTTGTAGAACTTCCTTCACAAATTATGGAAAACTGGTGTTGGGAACCGGAAGTAATAAAAACTTATGCTTTTCATTATAAAACCGGAGAAGTGATGCCCAATGAACTGATAGAGAAAATTCAGCAGGCAAGTACTTTCAATCAGGGGTTTGTCATGACGGAACTGCTTTCGGCAGCATTGCTCGATATGGATTATCATACCATTAAAGATACCGCCGATATAGATGTTACCGCTTTTGAAAATGCCACCATGAAGCGCATCGGCATGATTCCTCAAATAGTGGTGCGTTATCGGAGTACCTATTTCAACCATGTTTTTTCGGGAGGATATTCTGCCGGATACTATAGCTATACATGGGCTGAAGTACTCGATGCCGACGCTTTTCAGGCTTTTAAGGAAACTGGCGATATATATAATTCCGAAATAGCTGCTTCTTTTCGTAAGAATATTCTTGAGCGGGGCGATTCGGATGATCCCATGAAGTTGTATGTGGCTTTTCGCGGTAAGGAACCTCAACCCGATGCTCTTTTGATAAAAAGAGGATTAAAATAATGTTGAAGAGGAAAATTTTTAAAAAAACTTTCAGTGGGCAGGCGTCAAATATCCATTAAATCTTTAATAACTCCTACTATACCCGGAACAGTGCTGCTTGTACTGTTCTGTGTAGGCTGGTGGTATTTCCCCTATTTGATTGGGAAGCAGCCATTTATGCTTCACGATGACCCTCCGTTTGTTCTTTCTGTTTTTTCATTCAATCCGGCTATTAACAATTTTTTAAGTTTGCTTTTAACTGTATTGAATGCGATATTGATTCAGAATTTGAATCTACGCTTCAATATTCTCAGAAAAAGGTCTTTATTGCCTTTTTTGATTTTTTTGTTTTTAATGGCCGGATGGTATCCGTTGCATTTTATTTGGGAGCTTCATTTGGCATTGAGCATTTTTATTCTGGCTTTTTATTATTTCTTCGACATGTATCGTCAGCCGGCTGCTGTTGAGCAGGCTTTCATGGGTAGCTTTCTGATAGCTGTTGCAAGTCTGTTTTTGCCACCTTTGCTCTGGATGGTGCCGGTGGTTTGGATTAATTTTTTACAAATGCGAGCTTTCACGCTGAGAACTTTTCTTGCTTCCATTTTGGGGATATTGAGTCCGTGGATACTTTATGCAGGTGGGTATTTTGTTTTTCAGGATAATTTTGACTTCAACAAATTGATTTTCAGTCGTTTTTTTGATGGAGGAAAATATGATTTTTCTTCATTTCAATCCATTGATTTGATTTATTTTGTTTCACTGGCCGCAGTTTTATTGATTTCGATAGTTTATATCTACATGAATTTTCAGCAGGATAGCATTAGCACGCGGTCGAAGTTGAATATGATCATTATTCAAATGTTGTTTTTGTTGGGAATTTCCATTTTTCATGCTTCGGTCTTTTACTGTTTCCTTCCCTTCGCGGTTTTTTTCTATGTATTGCTTTTGTCTCATCCTTTTTCTACGAGAGAAAATAATTTTTTCAGCATTTTGTTCCTTGTTTTTTGCTTGCTAAATGTGGCCTTTGTGTTGTTTAAAATAATTGCCTAACCACTCATGTTGGAATTTACGGAATTGGGTTATTTGGGACTTTTTATAGGGTCATTTCTTGCAGCAACGGTGGTTCCTTTCAGTTCGGAAGTTATATTTTCCACAATGGTTTTTGGTGGTTTGAATGCTTGGACTTGTGTTTTTGTGGCTACAGCTGGCAACTGGCTTGGAGGAATGACATCTTTTTATTTGGGGAAATTGGGGAAAATAGAATGGATAGAAAAATATTTCCATGTCAAAAAAGAAAAAATTGACCAATTTCTGGAAAAATTTCACAAATATGGAGAATGGTTTGTGTTTTTCTCTTTCCTGCCTTTCATTGGCGATGCCATAGCTATTGCAGCCGGTTTTTTACGTGCCCGCTGGTGGGCAACGGCAGCTTTTATGCTTGCCGGGAAATTTTGCCGTTACGTCGTTTGGATGTATGTGAACGGTTTGATATTAATGATTTAGCAAATGTTGTCAATCCTTATTCCCCAAAGCAGCCGATAAAAGAAAGTTTTTGAACGATTCGAAATCGTTTTTTAAAGGAATGCTTTGCTTTTCGCCTTTCATAAATTCTTGAAGTTTGGCAGGAATTTCAACTTTTTCTCCAATTATTTTTTCTACCGTATCCAAAAATTTAGCTGGATGAGCTGTTTCCAGAAAAATTCCGTTTTCGTTATTTGTCAAGTTTTCGCGCAAAGCTCTATAGCCACAAGCTCCATGAGGATCAAGCAAATAACCGGTTTCACGATAACATTCCTTAATGGTGGCAGAAATTTCTTCGTCGGTATAGCTGACACCCGAAATCAAAGAACTGATTTTATCATGCGAACCATGATATAAATCGAGAATACGGGCAAAATTGCTTGGGTCGCCTACATCCATAGCGTTTGCAATGGTTTGTACGGAAGGACGTGGTTGGTATTTACCGGTTTTCAGATATTGAAGAAAAATATCGTTGCGGTTGTTGGCCGCAATAAAGCGTTTCACAGGCAATCCCATCTCTTTGGCAAAAAGGCCGGCAGTAATATTCCCAAAATTTCCACTTGGTACGCAAATAACCATTTCCAATTCTTCCTGTGTGAACTTTGGATGAATGGCTTTTAATTGTGCATAAGCATAAAAATAATAAAAAGCCTGTGGAAGGAATCGGGCAACATTAATAGAGTTTGCCGAAGTTAGTTTTAGGGAAGAATTCAATTCCTTATCTGCAAAAGCATTTTTAACCAGACGTTGACAGTCGTCGAATGTTCCATCTATTTCCAGCGCGGTAATATTTTTTCCTAAAGTGGTAAACTGACATTCCTGAATGGGACTGACCAATCCTTTCGGGTAAAGAACAAAAACGTGTATGCCTTCCACACCTAAAAAACCGTTGGCAACAGCGCTTCCAGTGT